>Ga0206679_10000132_pt1 | contig 56215 bp, 44 predicted proteins | sample M110012015metaG_FD_155464 | JGI IMG/M metagenome (GOLD analysis project Ga0206679, IMG submission 155464) | Ammonia-oxidizing marine archaeal communities from Monterey Bay, California, United States - M1 100m 12015 | ecosystem: Environmental > Aquatic > Marine > Intertidal zone | place: USA...
TCTTGATTCTTGATTCTTGATTCTTGATTCTTGTTTTACAATTCTTGGTTTACAGCGGCCATCCTGGCCGGGTTTGGCTGTGCTGCCCTCTATTACGATGAAGGTGCTTGATTGTTATCAGGTCAGTCCCTTCTTCAAAAGTGCCCTGTAAAATGCAGGCCGGGAGAGGCTGCTCTTGCCGTTATTATTTTTGGTTAAAGCGTCCACGTTATTGGCTAGCGTTGTTATTGGCCAGCGTTCTTTATTAATTAGTCTATTAACCAGTTTATTGATCACTGATGCTTCCTTAGTGCTCACTGTTGGATCCCTGTCGATCGTTGTTGCATCTTCGCCGGCCATGGGTACTTTTATTATGTTTTTTATTACGTTTTTTATTATGTTTTTAATATTCTTTTTTTGGTTTGTATAAATTTAATATCGTTGTTAATGCTGTCTTCGCCTGTGCGATAGTCCATCTGGCTATCGAGTTCGTGCCTAAAAGCCGGTTAGTCGTCTTGCCGGCATTGCTGGGTTGTTCTAATTCCAGACGCCAAGACACCCGCATTACCCACCTACTGACAGACGACTCAACTGACCCGGTTACCTCTATTCACTCGTTCGCAGGGTAATGCGAAGATGGATTAGATACGGCCTTAGCGTCCTTTATGGGGTGCCCGGGCCATTTTCTGTTGCGGAGCAGGCCTGTCTGCAGTGCCCACATATTGTGCTACAGCATATCGCGAAGTACAAGATGTTGTTATGTGTGATTTTTGTAGAAAAATGGAGTTTTGATGGAAAAGGGGGTCAAGTCTAGCGATATCGGCCTGTTGTCGGGTTTTCGTTTACACCAGGTACTGATTTCTGGGACACTCAACTTAAATACAATCAAGCGGTGAGGGTAAAGTGACTGAATCGAACAATAAGGTAGCGATTGTTACGGGGGGCGGCAGTGGTATTGGCGAAGCGACAGCCGAAGTTCTCGCCCAGACAGGGTCCAGTGTGGTCGTGACCGATATCGATGCAGCTGCAGCTGAACAGACGGCTCAAATCATTCAGCAGCGAGGCCAGCGGGCCTTATCCATGGAGCAGGATGTTAGATCCAGGGAACAATGGGACGACGTATTTGCTGCCGCCAAGGAACATTTTGGGCCAGTGACCGGGCTGGTCAATAATGCGGGTGTCAGCGGAGCTGGGCGAGATCGTCTTGAAGAAGAGGGCGGGCTGGAAGCCTGGCAATCGATCATGAGTATCAACCTTGATGCTGTTCATCTAGGGTGCCGTAAGGCCATCCAGGAAATGAAGCTCACAGGCGGTTCAATTGTCAATATATCCTCGGTCATGGGCTTGGTCGGCGGAGCGGGCCCAGCCTATAACGCCAGTAAAGGAGGTGTTCGCCTGCTCAGCAAATCAATTGCTGTTCACTGCGGTAAGATGGGCTATTCAATTCGCTGTAATTCTGTCCATCCTGGCTACATATGGACTCCCATGGTAAGAAATATCGTCGAGAATATGGAAGATGTTGATACAGAGGAAGAGTTACATGAAATGCTGCTGGCATTGCATCCGGTTGGGCGGTTGGGGCACCCAGATGATATTGCCAATGGGGTTAACTTCCTGCTGTCAGATCAGGCAAGTTTTGTGACTGGCTCAGAGTTAGTAATAGACGGTGGTTATACCAGTGTTTAGGCTCTGAGGACAGGCCCTCAAGGGGGTTGCCTTGTTCTGGTAAAGAACCATCTCAACTTAAACAGACTAAACGAACTTAAACTGGCCCAGGGGCGTTACAAGAGTACTTTCGGTTGAGTTTTTGCTTCGACCAAGGCATCTTAGTCATGCCGACCAAGGCCGTGATCCATTTCTAAGCAGATAGTAAAGAGAGACTCAATATGCACTTAGCAACACTAGCAGAGCAGCAGCCCGATAAAGCTGCTTATATTATGGCCGCGACAGACCAGGTCTTTACCTTCAAAGATCTAGAAGAAGGCTCGAATCAACTGGCACATCTGTTCAGAGCGGCAGGCCTGAAGCGGGGCGACCATATAGCTATATTGCTTGAGAACCATCCTTTGTTTCTGCAGATCTGCGTTGCTGCGCAACGATCGGGGCTGTACTTTACTGCAATCAGCTACCGTCTCCAGACTGATGAGGTGGAATATATTGTCAATGACTGTAATGCCAGGATATTTATCACTTCTAAAGATCGCCAGGGTGTTGTAGAAAGCCTGCTGGGTAAATTACCTGTCCTGGACAGGGCCTATATGCTTGATGGTGTTATCGCTGGTTTTGAATCTTTGGAAGATGCGCTTGAGGAACAACCCATAACGCCCATCAGTGATGAGAGTATTGGAACTTCAATGCTGTATTCGTCGGGCACTACAGGGCGTCCAAAAGGCGTTTTGAGGCAGCTGCCTGAAGGCCTCTGGGGCGAAGGTGACCCCTCCGAGATGTTCAGGTTGCTGTATGGGGCTGCTGATGACAGTACCTATCTGAGTCCGGCTCCACTGTATCATGCTGCACCGTTGGGATTCACGCTGGCATTTATGTTGGGGGGCATCACCTGCGTGATTATGGAACATTTTGAGGCAGAGCAGGCGCTGAGGACGATTGAGCAGTATAAAGTTTCCCATAGCCAGTGGGTGCCAACCATGTTTGTGCGAATGTTAAAACTAGAGCCATCAGTTCGGTTGAAGTATGACTGTTCCAGCCTGACCTGTGCCATACATGCTGCAGCACCTTGCCCGGTGCCCGTTAAGGAGCAAATGATTGATTGGTGGGGACCGATCATATTTGAATATTACGCCGGCTCAGAGGGTAACGGCTTTGTCGCCATTACATCCCAAGAATGGCTTGCTCATAAAGGTTCAGTAGGTAGAGGCTTAACATCTGTTATGCATATCTGTGATGACGATGGTAATGAGTTGCCGGCAGGAGAGTCTGGCACTATCTTCTTTGAGGGCGGTGGAGAGTTTGAGTACTATAATGATGCCGAAAAGACCGCTGAATCGCGCCATGAGAAAGGCTGGTCAACGTTGGGAGATGTTGGCTATATGGATGAAGAAGGTTATTTGTATTTAACCGACCGGAAGAGTTTTATGATTATTTCTGGTGGCGTTAATATCTACCCTCAGGAAACTGAAAACCTGCTGGTTACTCATCCAAAGGTGATGGATGTAGCCGTATTTGGGATTCCTAATGAGGATTTTGGTGAAGAGGTAAAAGCGGTTGTTCAGCCCATTGACTGGGATAGTGCCGGTGAAGCGCTGGCAGCAGAATTAATCGAGTTTTGTCGCGATAACCTTTCGCACCTGAAGTGCCCGAAAAGTATCGACTTTGAGCGAGAATTGCCGCGGCACCCGACAGGCAAACTCTATAAACGCCTGTTGAAAGATCGATACTGGGCAGAACACAAGTCCGGTTGACGGTCTAGCCAAGGTTTAAACTTCAGTTCTGGGCGGCTAGTCATCGCCTGAGTAAATTAGCCGGCGCGTACTGGTCAGTCATTGGCTCAACGGATTGATCCCAGTCGGCAGTCGTCGCCATGTACCTTGGGAAGTCCTCTATATTGATATAGTAGGGAGCCAGGCGGTTTGCAAGCCGCCTGGCGCGGCTCATCAGAGCCTTTCCGGACGGTAATGGCTGTGGTCCTGTTATGATCACCCTGTTGCCTGTCACCGGCAGCTTAAAGTTAAAAAAGTTGCCGAATACTGACGTATAAGTCACTGATTCATAATCATAAAGTTTTGACGTGGAGAAGGTATTGGCGACGACCACGCCGGTCTCGGTGAGCAGGGATTTAACTTCTTTGAGAAACTCCTGGGTCATTAGGTGCTCTGGAATATACTCACCAGTAAACGCATCGAGAATAATAAGATCATAGCTTTCTTTTCTGATTTGAGCTCGTTTGATGAAAACACGGGCATCGGTGATGCTGACTTTCATCTGTTCAGGTTCCTCGAAGTCGAAGAATTGCTGAGCGACGCGGTAAACAGCACTATCAATTTCGACCACGTCAATAGCTGCATCCGGGTATAGCTGGTTTAACGTTTTGGGTAAGGTGCCTCCACCCAGCCCGACGATCAGAATCCGTGCGGGACGGTCTTGTAACAACAGTGCAGCAAAAGTCATTTTGGTATACGGAAACACGACTTCTTTTGGTCTATCCAGGTTGATGCAGGATTGGCGGCTGGTGCGGCGCTTGACGGTGAATACCAAACATCTTCTACCCCGAGCTTCCTTTACTTCAATATTGCGATAAAGCGATTTTTCCTTATGGATTACTTTATCAGCCTGCAGGTTTCCACAAGCCCCATACAGGCTGATCAGTCCGATAGCGATGATCATCAATTTGCTCATTGGCCAGGCCTCTTGCCAGCCCATACGGCTAGTGTTCCTGCTATGAATAGAACCATAATCATGGTGATGACAATGCTGTTCATCTCAAACCAGAGCACCAGGTAGAAGGACGTCAGCAGCGTACCAAGGGCGCTGCCGAGGGTCGAGATAAAATACAGGCCACCTGCAACCTGACCGCTATGTCCTGCATTTTCCACCATGAGCCTGACAGAATAGGGGGCGATGATGCCTAGAATGGCCGTGGGAACAAAAAATAGCAGCGTTGAAGCGATTAACGAGCCGTACCTGGGGTCCTCTACTCGAGTGAAGACCGATTCCATCATGAAATTGGAAAAAAACACGATGGGCAGTAATGCTACAGCAGCAAGGATAAAAAAGGATCCATATTTAGCAAGGTTTGGGTTTGCCAGGGAAAGCCTGCCGCCAATCAGGTAACCGGTAGACAATGCCACCATAAATATGCTGATAATACTGCCCCAAACGTAAATGCTGCTACCAAAATAAGGCGCTAGGATACGCCCACCCAACAGTTCTACTGACATAATAATAAAGCCACTGGTAAAAGCCAGGCTCATGACTAATCCCTGGTTGGATTTAGCTTGAGTCGGATTTAGGCTAGCTGAGACAATACTCATAAGATCTATCCCTTTGTAATCGCCTGCAGTATACATGATGCTTATTTGCAAGCATAAGAACCTGTTGCAGGGTGTGCCTCTGAACGGCTTTTATGTCAGAATACGCCCGAATATCAACCACGGTTCGCCTGTTTGAAGTCCCTCCTGAGATTATTGCCTTATCTTAAGCCTTACAAGGGGCAGATAATCGTTGGTTTCGTGGGTTTTTTCGGAGCCCGCTTCTTTGAAATAAGCACTTATTTTTTTGTTGCTGAGGGTATTGATGCCATTGGCGAAAGGTTGTCTGATTTGCCACCTGCATTTTCGTTTTCGATTACTCAAATCGCCATGTTTATTGTTGCCACAGTCGCCCTGCGCTTCGTGTTTGTTGTTCAGGCCAGGCGGGCTTTTCGCAGGGTAGGCCAGCAGATATCTTTTGACCTCAGGGAACAGTTGTTTGCTGCAGTACAACAGCAGGGCTCTGATTTCTTTTCCCGGATTGGTGTGGGCGACATCATGACCCGGGCGATCCAGGACATTGCTCTGGTTCAGCGGCTAATTGCTTTTGGCCTGATTCAAGTCGTTATTATGATCTATGCACCGCTTTTTGGCTTGTCTGCCATGTTTATGAAATCGATGAGTTTAACCTTGCTGATACTGCCGTTACTGCCTTTGATTTATATTTATGCGCAATGGGTAGCATCGCAAATGGCAGTGACATCAAAGGTCGTCCAGGAATCGCTGTCCGAGCTTGCAGCCCACACCCAGGAAAATCTCAGTGGCATCAGAACAATTCAGGCGCAGGCCCAGGAAGAAAATGAAATAAAACGTTTTTTTCAAACCAATGATGGATACGCTCACGCTTTCTATGCCCAGGCTCGGATTGGTTCTTTAATGTCTGCCTGGATGCCCTGGCTGACCGCCTTGTCGCAATTGACGATCATTGTTTATGGTGGGCACTTGGTGTTAACGGGAGCCTTATCCGTTGGTGACCTGATTTTCTTCCTGGCTTGTTTGAACATGTTGCTACAGCCGATTCGGATGGCCGGTTTTTTTATTACGCTAGTCGCCAGAGCTGGGGTGGGTGTTGATCGACTTTGCGAAATATTCGATGCGCCACCGGAGATTGCAGATCAGCCCAGTGGGCGCGCACTAGCCAATATACAAGGTCGTTTTGTTATCCGCGACCTGAGTTACAGTTATCCATCAAGCTCCCAGCCTGTGCTGAGCAATATCAATATGACCATTAATGCCGGAGAGTCCATTGGTATTGTCGGCAGGGTGGGTTCAGGTAAGTCGACGCTGCTCAAACAGTTTACCCGAATGCTTGATACGCCACCGGGAGCGCTCTTTCTCGATGATGTCGATGTCAGGGAGTATCCCTTGGCTCAGCTGAGGTCACAAGTTGCGCAGGTGCTCCAGGATCCTTTTCTGTTCGGAGAACCACTGCGTAGTAATATTAGCTACGACGAACCCGAGCGAGCACTCGAGTTTATCTGGGAATCAGCGGACTCAGCAGCCTTACGTGGAACCATAGAGGAGTTTCCAGAGCAGATGCAAACCCTGGTCGGAGAACGGGGGGTTACGCTCAGTGGCGGCCAGAAGCAGCGTACTACCCTCGCCAGGGGGTTAATCCGTAATTCCGCTGTGCTTATTCTTGACGATTGCTTCAGCTCAGTTGATACAGAAACCGAAGAGCATATCCTGAGCAGATTAAAACAATTGCGCGATGGTAAAACGACTATTTTAGTGAGTCATCGGGTTTCCACGCTACGGCATACGGACCGTATCGTGGTATTGGAAGAAGGTCGAATAGCGGAAGAGGGTACCCACCGGCAGTTGCTGGCGCTCGATGGCATCTATGCTGAGCTTGAGCGCCTACAGACCCAAGGCGTTTCGCCCGTTGAGCCGTTAGTGGATCCGGCATGAATACCATCCCCCCATCAGATAAGCCGAGTAACGGTGAGGAGCGCGATCATGCCATGTTTGATGCTGAACTCTCCGGCGCCGTGCTTAATTTTCATCTGCTTAAGAGGATAGTCTCCTGGCTTGCACCTTATCGCCTAAGGTTATTCATCAGTGGCTTGTTGGTTTTGGGTGCCAGTTTCTCGGCTGTGGTAATGGAAGTGGTGATTAGTAGAGTCCTGGTTGACTATATCATCGTCGGTGATGCTGACAGTGTGATGCCCGACCTCGGAATGATCGAATTTACCCAAGGCGTTGAAGCGCTATTTTCCTTACCGCCATTGTATGCTGCTGGCGCGGTATTTTTTGGGTTAATGACACTGTCAGCGGTCCTTGGCCACTGGCACAGGTTAACCCTGATCGGGCCGATCGTGCATGCTTTAAGAGACTTGCGTCAGGATCTATTTGCCCACTTGGAGAGTCGACCCAGTTCTTTTTACGATCGTGTTCCTGTTGGCAGGATTATGACTCGGGTAACTAATGATGTCGAAGCACTGTACGAGATGCTGCGCGGAATGGGCAGTCTGCTAGGAGAATTTGTGCCTTTCTTGGTAGCGCTGACGATTATGCTATCAACCAGCGTTGAATTGACGGCTATTTTGCTGTTGCTGGTGCCGATTGTGGGGGTAGCCACATTCTATTTCAGGAGAGCCACGAGGGAGATTTTTCGTCGTGTCAGGAACAGTGTTTCGGCGTTGAATCAATACCTTCAGGAAAATCTGTCCGGCATGCAGGTAGTCCAGTTGAGTCAGAGGCAGGACCGCAACAAATCAGAATATACCAGGATCAATCAAGAAAACCTGGGCCTTGAATTCAAGTCTATCGACCTGGCAACCTTTTATGGTGCCTTTAATGACTCGCTATCATCGGTTGGACTCGGGATCATCATTTACTATGGTGCCGGTGCTGTCCTGCAGGACGAGATGTCTTTGGGTGGAGTGATTTTGTTTACTCGGTTCATGAACATGTTGTTCACGCCCGTGGTGATGCTCGGTGAACAGTTAAATGTGTTATTCAGGGCGATGGCCAGTGGCGAAAGGATTTTTCAAGCGCTCGATTGGGATGAGCAGATTCATGAGCCGGAAAACCCACGGCTACTGCCTTCTCGACTGGACGGTAAAGTTGAATTTCGCAATGTGCATTTTGCTTATACTCGTAATACGCCTATTTTAAAGGGGGTCAGCGTTATCATTCAGCCAGGGGAGAAGCTGGCAATCGTTGGTCCTACCGGCTCAGGAAAAAGCACCTTGATCAGGCTGCTAGGGCGGTTTTATGATTTTCCGCCAGGCCAGATATTCCTCGACGACATCGATTTAAATGAATTGCATTCAAGAGATGTCCGTCAGCGTATCGGTGTTGTGCTGCAGGACTTTCATATATTTTCTGGTAGTGTGCTGGATAATATATCGCTGGGTAGCGATCAGATTACCCGGGCTAAAGCCGTTGATGCAGCAAAAACGGTTAATGCGCATGAGTTTATTGAGCGCCTCGAAGACGGTTACGACACCCAGCTAGTTGAACGCGGGGCCAATCTGTCCCAGGGCCAGAGACAACTATTAGCCTTTGCCAGGGTGCTCGCAGCTGATCCAGAGATTCTTATTCTAGACGAAGCCACAGCCAGCATTGACACAGAAACCGAAATCCTCATACAGGATGGATTGCGCAAGCTGATGAAGGGAAGAACCTCCATATTAATCGCCCACCGGTTGCAGACAATTCAAGAAGCTAACCATGTGCTGGTATTGCACCTGGGTGAGGTTAAAGAATATGGCACTCACCAGGAGTTAATCGCGTTAGATGGTCTTTACCGAACACTGCACGAACTGCAATTCCAGGATGTGGTTGTCGATACCGACGGTGAAAAGGTACTTGAATAAAGTTCATCCGCCATTAGCCGGATAATGGGTGCGACCTGAAGTCAACCGCTTTGAGAGTTGGTCTGGTTAATCCACTGCTCGCTGACAACGAATCCACGACTGGTTTCACGCCCCTGATCATCAATCATAGCCAGGTGTACTGCCTGAGGAGTTGGTGATACTTCTAACCTTTCAAGGGTTTCTAAGTAGTTTAGCACTGGCAGGCTATTCGCGTCGGTAATGGTCGAGAGCCATAGGTACTTGGATAAGTAAACCCATCTTGTCGAGGTTTTGGAGAATCTATGCTTGAATTCTGGCAGGCTCATCCACCAGCCCTTCAGATGGCTGGTATTGGCATAGGCCGGAAAGACCCTGGTTTGGCCAGTAAAACTCTGCCAGGGATAAAACAAACGGCCTTTAACCAGGCAGTGTACTTGCTTCACCGGGGTTATGTTCCTGTCGGCTAACAGTTGCTTTGCCTCGGGTGATTTCGCCAGCAGCAACTGATGGTTCAACAAGCGGTTTGTTTTCAGGTCTAGCCGGTCTTCAGGGCTTGGGCCAAACCAGTTCTCTGGTCGGGTCAAATCCGCCGTACCAAGGTAAAATTTAACAGCCAGCTCCCAGTGTTGTGTTTCTCCCTCATGGTCAATGACCAGGTCAAATTCGCCGAGAGTGCGCTGATGGTTGCGAACGGCTAAATTACTGGCTAGCAGTTGGTATCCTGGCATTTCTTGTATAGCCGCCTGCCAGAGTCGCTCAAATTGAATGCCAAGGCGAAAACGGCTCCAGTCAGGAGGTGCCGGCCAGACAATATCGAAATCGTCTAAGGGAAGTTGAGTATACCATTGGGAAGCCGGGAATCGATTATCCAGGGAGTGTAGCAGTGGCGGGCTTTTGATGGCCCAGCAGGCATCTGCTTTACGCCGAGTGTTATCGGGTTCATCGATCATGGGTCAACTTTCTAACCTGGGCATTAAGTTGTTGCTCAGTTAGTGCAATTTAGGGCGTGTTCAGTAGTATCATAGCGGTTCCTGGAGAAAATTGAGTTGTTAATATGAGCTTTCGCGCCGCCTTGATGAATTTCATCATCAGAAGAACGATCAAACGTCAATTGCCGCAAAATGCTGACGAGATGAAAGCATTCAGAAAACGTATGAGCGATGCAGGTAATTTAATGCCTAAGCCATCGTCTGGTGTTACCTTCGAGGAGTGCCAGGCCGGCGAGGTTAGCTGCGAATGGGTCTGTCCTGAGCCTGCCAGTCCAACTGCCGTTATTTTGTATTTTCACGGAGGTGGCTATGTGTTGGGAGATGCCGTAGGTCATCGCAATCTTTCCTGGCGCCTTGCGCGCGCCAGTGGTTTCCGGGTGTTGATGGTGAATTATCGACTTGCTCCTGAAAGCCCATTTCCGGCGGCTCTGGATGATGCAATTGCGGCATTTGATTGGCTGAAAAGCCAGGGGTACGCACCGGAAAACATCATCCTGGGCGGTGATTCTGCTGGTGGTGGCCTGGCTCTGGCAACGTTACTGAATCTCAAAAATTTAGGTGCTGATCTTCCAGCAGCTGCGATTTTGTTATCACCGTGGGTTGACCTAACCTTGAGCGGTGCTTCCTATGCTGATAACAGCACCCTTGATCCCATGTTAACCCGGGAGGTTCTCAAGGCCTGGGCGGAGACTTATCTCGCTGATAGGGATGCCAAAGCACCTCTTGCGTCGCCTTTATATGGCGACCTGCAGGACTTGCCGCCTATGCTGGTCCATGTAGGGAGCACCGAAATTCTGCGGAGTGATGCTGAAAGCCTGGTCGATAAAGTGATCGAAATGGGGGGGGCTGCTGCATTGAAGGTTTGGCCAAAAATGGTGCATGTCTTTCACCTATTTGGGGGCCGTGTTCCAGAAGCCGACCAGGCCATTGATGAACTTGGTAAATACTCTCGAGCCAGCGTGGAAAGTGCTGAGTGAATAAAGACTACCCCATTGCCCGGCACCTGGTTTTAATTGGCGGCGGTCATAGCCACATCATTGTATTGAGAATGCTGGGTATGAACCCAGTCCCTGGCCTGCAGGTGACCTTAATCAGTCCAGACCGGCGAACACCCTATTCTGGCATGTTGCCCGGTTATATCGCCGGTCATTATCAGGAAGAGGATATACATATAGAGCTTGATCCACTTTGCCGGTTTGCTGGTGCTGGATTGATTCAGGGTAGCGTTACAGGTCTGGATCCTGATCACAACAAGGTATTTATAGAGGGCAGACCTGCTATTGAATTTGATGTCTTGTCCATTGATATTGGTATCACGCCCGATTTCACTGGTTTACAAACCACTTCACCAGATTTAATCCCGGTAAAACCCATCGGCTCATTTATTGCCCAGTGGAAGAAGTTTTTAGCCGGGCTTGAGGTTGTTAAAAGTATTGCCGTTGTCGGCGGGGGCGCTGGCGGCGTGGAGCTCTGTTTGTCGATATCACACCGTCTGCGATCAGGCGATTTGGATAATTTAAATCCAGCTGGCATTCAGATACATCAATGCGCGGCTTCACCCGGGTTATTACCAGACTATGCTGCAGGGGTAAAAAAGCGCGTTAACAAGGCGCTTCGTTGGGCTGGCATTGTATTGCATGATGACTTCACTGCCATCAACTATGAGCAGGGTGTTTTAAGGTCACAGGAAGGTGAGGAGATCGAGGTTGAAAAGGTTTTCTGGGTGACTAACGCCGCTGCTCAGACATGGTTGGCGGATACAGGTATTGCCCTGGACGACTATGGCTATGTTGCCGTTAGCGCCAGTTTGCAAAGTTTGAGTCATCCGCATATTTTTGCTGCAGGCGATACCGCGGGCGTCGTTGACCACCCCAGACCCAAGGCCGGTGTCTATGCTGTGCGCCAGGGTGAGCCACTGTTTAGTAATATGGTTCACTTTATTCATGGCAGGCGCACGCGGTCGTTTCGGCCTCAACGATCCTTTCTTTCGTTGATATCCACGGGAGGGCGCAGTGCGGTAGCGGCCAAGAGCTCGTTTGTAGCGCAAGGACGTATCTGCTGGATTTGGAAGGACTGGATAGACCGTCGCTTTGTCAATCGGTTTCGTTTGCTGCCGGCGATGCCAGTACCTGAGACGAAGTCGGGTTTGCTAGCTGAATTTGATGACCAGATGCAATGTGGTGGATGTGGTTCTAAAGTGACTTCCGAAATACTCAGCGAAGTACTCGACGAACTGGCGCCGGATTCGGAAAGGGACGATGCGGCTTTTTTTGCGCCTCCCGACGGGTACCTCATGCTGCACTCGATTGATGCCTTCCGGTCTTTTTTGGATGACCCCTATGTCTTAGCCCGACTTGCAGTCGTCCATGCGGCCAGCGACATTTACGCTATGGGCGGGTCAGTTGCCACGTTAATGGCTAATATGATTTTACCCTTCGCTAAACCCAGGCCGACCAGGAACTTGCTACGCCAACTGTTAAGTGGTGCACTCGACCAGATTGCCGAAGAGGGCGCCGTACTGATCGGTGGCCATAGCAGTGAGGGAGCAGAGTTGTCTGTCGGTTTCGCTGTGAATGGATTGGTTCCCGAAGGATCGGAAGTTCGTAAATCTGGCTTGGTTGCTGATGATGTGCTGGTTTTGAGTCAACCCCTGGGCACCGGTACCCTGTTTGCCGCTCATATGCAGGGCAAGGTTGAGGGCAGATATATCGAAGCGGCAATCAATGCGATGCAGCAGTCCAGTCGGCAGGCGGCAGAGATATTCCTGTCCCATCATGTTAATGGTATGACCGATGTGACAGGGTTTGGGTTGGCGGGTCATCTAAGTGAAATGCTGGTGGCCAGCCAAAAGGCGGCTGAACTCAAGTTAACTTCCATCCCGGCTTTACCTGGCGCTCTGGAAACCCTCTCCAGAGAAGGGATAACGAGTACCTTGCATGATGCTAATCGGCAAAGTGCGTTAGTGCATCTCGACCCGATAAGGCCAGAAGCGGTCGATAGCGCTGCCAGATACGAATTGCTTTTCGACCCCCAAACTGCGGGTGGCTTGCTTGCTGGCATTGCCGCTGACAAGGCCGAAGATTGCCTTAATGCCCTTAGATCAGCGGGTTATAATGCCGTGGTCATTGGCAAAGTGACGACTGGGCCCTGCATGATCTCCCTGGCGGAATAAGTAAGCGTATCTTTTGCAGCTTCAAACTCAGTTCGAATCAGCTGTCTTTAGCGGGACAGTCCAGGCCAGGCAACGAGGAGCCCTCCCAATCGGGGTCTGCGGAACCCGTTAAGATGTGCTCATTGCGCTGCAATGCATGAATTCTGGCGAATGAAGCTTTGCTGTCAATTTCAGTTACCTTGAAGTCAGCGGATCGCCAACTAGCAACGTCGGCAGATGTCCAGCCATCAGATGTAGTTTCCGCCTGAAAGTGTCGTAGCGATATGTGTCTCTTGTTGTGCTGATCAATCTTCGAAGCTGGGTGTACCCGGGGAAGTGCCAGGGCATCCTCGAGGTTTCTGGCCTGATCGATGTACCGAGATAGTGCCTGGACGATGGCAGACGGTATTTTTATCCCTCCAGCTGCTCCGAGTGCGAGTACGACTTGGTTGTTTTTCGTAACGATAACCGGGGCGATGGAGGTTCTGGGGCGACTCCCGGGATCCTGGCGACCCGTCCGTAAATAACCGCCCATGGTTGCAGCATAAGGGAAACCTAGACCTGGCGTCGCTACCTTGGCGCCAAATAGCGGTCCCAGGGTTTGCGTCATGGAAAGCGTCAATCCTGTGCAGTCGGCGGTGACAAAGTGGCTGGTATGTCCGCTATCAGCGGCGAGCCAATCGGTGCTTGACGATTCAGGACGAGTTTTGCCTGAGCGCGCACTGACCTCATCAGCTAACATGGGGAGCCGTATTCTGTTTAGGTTCTGTTTGGCCCAGGTGGCATCGGTTAATTGATCCAGGTCTGGTTCGTAGTAATCATCGGCCATGGATTCAATACTTAATGCGAGTGCCTGGGCCAGTAATAATGCCCATGACCTTTCGCTGAGATTGCCGACCTCATATTGGGACAGTAGCAGCATTGCTTTGGCTACCAATCCACCGCCTGCAGGCGCGGCGAGGGTATGAATTTCATAATCACGGTAGGGGAAGTGGATGTATCGTCCAGGTAATACTGCGTAATCTTGCAGGTCTTCCAGCGTGATGAAACCTCCGTTCTTTGCCATGTCAGCACTGATATCTCGGGCTATCTGGCCTTGATAGAAGTCGTCAGGGCCGAATTGGCTTAGCCGCCTCAGGGTTCTTGCTAATGTAGGCTGTTTGAGACGCTGCCCAGGCTTGACTGCTTTTTTACGCCTTTTCAGGAAAGCGTTGGTCATGCCTGGGTCTTTGCGTAATTTTTTTTCGCTACGCTGATGCCTTGCGGCTTCTCCGGGTAATATCCTAAAGCCCGTTTGGGCATGGTCTATGGCAGGTTGTATGAGACGTTCAAAGGGCAGTGATCCGTGATGCTTATGCAGCACCTGCAATAGTGCGATCAAGCCCGGCGTCGCGACGGTGGTGTAGCCTGAGCTCGGCATTTCGGCCTGAAGAACAAAGTTTTGGGGTATCTCTGTCATACCATTGTAACCTTGGAAACGGCCGTCAGAATGGCTGACAATGGCCTGGGCCCTACCACCGAGCCCGCTCATTGAAGGTTCTACAACTGCCAGCGTCAGAGAGGCTGCGATGCCGGCATCGATACTGTTGCCGCCCATCTCGTAGATAGTTTGCGCAGCCTGAGTGGCCAGTGGGTGTGCCGTGGATGCCATCCCGAGGGTAGCCGGTGTCGATTTTGCCTGGGTGTCAGTATAAGCGCTCAGCACCAGAAGAGCCGTTGCAAGAATAAATCTAATCATCATTGTTGATGTGTCCATTGAGTAATCGGGATGCTGCCATTCGGGGCACCGCCTTATTATTGTGCCCTAGGCCAGAAACGATCGCTAATGATCCGTTTAAATCAAGCGCCAGTTCTATATTGTTGAGAACGGTTTGAGGACTGAAGTGATGGCTAACTGGAGCATGCTGGGGGCTGCGCTGGAGGTCCAATTCAGTTTGGTTAAGATTGGGGCGGGCTACGCCAGCAGGATGGTCCAGCCATGAATAGACGGGCTGTGCCGGGGTTTTTAAACGGGGCTGGATTATCTGCAATGGGATATCTCTAGTCCACGTGCCTCAGCAATGACTGCATCGACCTGTTCGGAAACTTGCCCCAGATAGGTTGTCGGGTCGAGTAATTTGTCAAGCTGCGTGAGCGTTAGCAAATGAGCTAATTCGGAATTGAGAAAAGCGGTTTTAAGGTCAATATCCTGCGTTAATGCGGTTCTTGCAATACGTCGAACTTTGTCATTTGCAGTGGATTTGCCTATTTTTTCTGCCAGAGCAAAAGTAAGTCGCTGGGACATGATTAACTGTCGAGTTCGATTCAAATTCTCTCGCATAACCTCAGGGTGGATTATGAGGGTCGTTAAGAGCTTATCGGTGATGTCGAGTTGTTTGCTACTAGCGATACTGATGTCGGCCAAGACCCTGGAAGGACGACTGGTGTTGTCTCGTTCAAATAGGTTGACCATATCATCGAGAACCACCTCAGCCAGTCTGGGAATGGTTCTGCTGGCATGAATAAGCGCTTCTGATTTACTTGGGTTAACCTTATGCGGCATCGTACTGCTACCAATTGAGGTGGCGGGTCTGTATTCGACCGTTTCACCTATATCGGTTGACTGGAGGAGAAATAGTTCGGACCCAAGGTGCCCCCATGTTTTGCTGACAAGGGCAAGAAATAGGGCATATTCGGCTATGAGATCCCTGTTCGCATGCCAGTCTGAAGCGTAGGGTGTGCCCAGTTCAAGTTTGTTTGCAAATAGTTTTTCCAGGTCGATTGCTTTTGAACTTAACCCCAGGTAGCTACCCACGGCACCCTTCAGGATAGCGCCCCGTTTTAGGCGAGCGGATATCTCAGCCAGTCTTTGCCGATGCCGGGTATTTTCTCCTAGCCAGGTGCTCATTTTCTTGGCAAAGGTAATGGGAAGCGCATGCTGGCCCAGGGTTCGTCCTACCATAATGGTATTTTGATGCTTTGATGCAAGCACGATCAGGGTTTTCTGGATTTGACACATTTGTTCTTCAAGGACCTTCGAAGCAGCAAGTAATTGCAGCATTAGGGCTGTGTCATAGATGTCGACGGTGGTTGCACCATAATGAAGGTGCTCTCTGGCCATCGGAGACAAGGTGCTGCCCAAACATTTAAGCAGGGCCACCATACGGTGCTGGACGATGGCTTTTTCGTTTTTTAGCGCTTGAACACTAAAGGGCACGGTGAGGGCTGATGCGCTGATTTCCTTAGCGGCCTGTTTCGGAATGATTCCTAACTCGCCCTGAGCTGCGGCCAGGGCACCTTCTATACGTAAAATTATCTGAATTTCATGTTCTATGGAGAATATAGAATCGACATTGTGTGCAAAACACAATGGCATGCTTAGAACCAGCAGCAACAACCAAGCGCGAGACATCCGGACCTCCAATAAAAAGGGGGCGACGCCCCCTTTTTAATCTATCAGTTTTGCCTCATCTTTACTCTGAAATCAAGATAGTAGTTCCTTCCATAATCCTGATGAGCATCAGCATAATAGCCATAATACCGATCGGCTGTCGGCGCTCTTTCATCCTCAAGATTTCTGACAGAAAACCTGACTCTTGCATCACTGCCCATTAAATCGAAATCATAGGACATGGTTAGATTCATCGTGGTCATAGAAGGAACAACGTAAGCAATGCCCTCTTTTATACCTAATGAAGTTTGCTCAAAAGAACCTTTTTTGAGAGCGACAAAGCTAAGACCGATGGGGCCCTTATCCCACGACAGTCTCAGCGTGTGCTTGTTATCGTAGATGCCGTCTAATCCAAGTAGGTCGCCAAAACCCTTTATTGGAATTGAATCGGGTATTTCGCCGCTGTCTTTTTTAGCTTGAAGCGCGGCAAACTCTCCACTGGCCTTTTGCTCAAATTCATCAAGAAAAGTGCCAATGTAACGAATGTCAAATTCACCAAGACTGTTTTCAAAGTTGTAGTAGATACCAACATCGGTACCTTCCACAGTTCTTAATGCCATATTGGTATAATCATTTTTAATGTATTTAATCTCACCGAAAGGACATACACCTGCCGCTGCAAAGGCTGCTGCATCACCTTCATCGGGCGCCTCCCTGACCACCAAAGGATCTCCGGCGAAGGTACCACAATTGTTGGTTCCATTGTCGAAACGCAACAGCATATCGTTGACGGTTTGGTTTTCTCGACCGAACAAGCCAATGGTTTTATCTTTTTCAATCTTCCAGGTATCAACGGTAATGACGAGTCCTTCCATTGGCGTCAGCACGATACCAAAAGAGGTGTTATCCGATTCTTCGGCGTCAAGACCTGCTGCACCTGTTGCCACTCTTTGAATGGTATAACGTGAATCGGAATCAATGACCGTGTCAACCGATTGCACTGCATTAACCTGGAATGCGGCACGGTCATATCGGGTTCCGGATCGTACGACCGATGTTTCATTGACCTGTATGATGTTTGGTGCTCTAAAGGCGGTTGATGCTGAGGCCCTGAAATCCAGCCCTTGCACCACTTCCCAGCCTAAGGCAAGTTTCCCCACCGTTGAGGCGCCATAATCGGAGAAGTCTTCGCTTCGAACCGCAGCCTGGACATTAATTGAATCAGTCACTGGGATTTGCATCTCAGCAAAGAAAGACACTACATCTCTTGAACCTGAAACATCACCTGTGGGAGATGAGTTCAGAACATCGGCGACCAGTGGATAGGTATCACCTTCGTAGTCAGTATAGGTGATGGTGCCATCGAGTCTCGGGTCCCGGTCATCGTCCATCTCTTCGTTGCGATACTCGAACCCGACCAATAGGCCCATGTCACCCGCTGGAAGCTGTAATAATTCCTGATTAGAAATTTTAAAATCGATCATGGTCAGTTCACTTGAGCCTTTTCTGTAAACATCGATCAATGTTCTTTCAATATTCGAATTTACCCCGGCACTAAAGGGGTTGTAAGCGTCTGGCGTTGAGTCATAGAGCGCTTCCTTTAACAGATTGTTAGACATTCTGTTGCTGGTGACATCGTCTGATGTCGCTTTAGAAGTGACAAAAGCAGTCTCCCAGTCCCACGCCCCTTTTGAGCCTCTGAAGCCCTGAAGGAACCGGTAAGTTTCTTTTTCTACATTGACCAGTCTGGGAACCTCTTCGTATCGATAGTTATCAATATACAGGTTCTGTCCTGCGAAGATCGCCGTGGGGACCCCATCTACATCGACCATTAATTGATTTAAATAGTAATTATCTGGCCCTACGCGATGTTTTGAGGAAGAAAAAGCATAGGAAGGATGGGCAATTCGGTCACTGTCGGATTGGTAATAAGCAAGCTCGGTAAATGATTCGGTCCCATTTCCCATATCATGGTTGATAAACATAACTATATTGCTTCTGACCAGTTCGGATCTAACATCGGTTTTGCCCCAGAAATTACTCCTCAGAGCGCCATTTCCATCTTGGGCAATGCACGTTCCATAACCTGTATCAAATAACGGATGACCTCGATTGGTGCATCTTTCATCGCCTAAAGGAAAGATTTCAAATTCGCCGTTAGAATCAGTCCATACATGGTTGTAGCTTTCTCCGCTGTGTTCACTGGAGGAGACCATATCGAATTGACCGTACAGAGAATGCGCACTGGTGTTTCGAAAAGAAGTGCTTGTTTTCCAGGGTGAGTCATCGTCAACAAAAGGCCTGTGATCTCCTGCGCCCCATCTAGGGTCTTCTTGCGCATTGATGTTATCGCGATCGTAGTGGTCAAAAAACACGCTGACATTGGTTGCTCCATCATTAAAGAAGGCGCCCCATTTAGCCGTAATTTTTGTGTCCTGAGCATCAAAGTGATCGTACGCGCTGACTCTAGCGGTTAAGTCAAATCCTTCAAAATCAGTTTGTAAAACATTGTTAACAACGCCGGCGACAGCATCTGCACCATAAATAGCTGAAGCACCATCACGCAAAATCTCTAATCTGTCTACACCAGTCACTGGAATCAAGTTTGCATTGACACTTACGGTTGGAACGTAATCACCACCAATCAGTTCAGTTTGATAACCCGGGGAGTTAACCAGTCTTCTCCCATTCATCAGGGTTAGCGTGTTACCCACGCCGAGATTTCTTAAGTTATAGGCCCCCACATCTCCGCGCGACGCGTTGACACCACCGCTGGCATCTTCCGCTTCAGTAAAATAGTTCTGACCTTGTTCAACGACGTATTCCAGCAGATCATCGCCAGAATCAACGCCCGTTGCTTCGATGTCGTCGAATGAAATAATGGAAACGGGTAAAGCGCCAGTAATGTTCGCTCCTTTGATTTGCGACCCAACCACGACGACTTCTTCCATTTCTTCGCCGGCAGCATCTGATATTTCTGCGCTGGCATAGGAGTAGATAAGGGTGGTTAGTCCCAGGATTGCAGTGGTAATTTTCCTCATGATAGATCCCCAGTGTTTTGATTCCTTTAGTTTAGTTCAATCGGACAATTCTGTTATAGAAAATAGTTTGTATATCTATAACCTAAAGCTATAACATGATAAATCATCACTATCATGGTCCGACTATGTTGAATTCAAAACAAATTGAGGTTTTTTACGCGATCTATAAAGAAGGATCGCTGACCAGGGCCGCCCGAAGTCTTAATGTTTCCCAGCCTTCTATTAGTAATTCACTGAGTTATTCAGAACAAAAGTTGAATCTGAAACTATTTCTCAGGCAGGGAAGGCGTCTGATTCCGACCCCTGAAGCAGATATACTGTTCAAACGTGCCCGGGTGGTAAATCAGCACATCTCCCAGTTTAATAATGTGTCCAGGAACTTGCTCAGTGACCAGTTGGGTTATATTGATGTAGGCTGCACACCATCACTGGGCCTACGATTGATGCCTAGATTGATCAATGCCTATTTGCAGCAGGAACCAGAAACGTTATTTAATCTGGTCAACCTGCAGAGTGCTGAATTACAAAACGAATTAGCAGAACTGACTTTTGATATTGTCATTTGCTTTAACCCCGAGGCCTCAGAGACGATCCATAAGCAAGTGCTTAAGAAGGGTCATATGCTGTTGATGACGCCGCCCGGGTTCCAGAGCATTCGAACGCCACTTGATATTAAAGCATTAGCGGATTTACCCTTCATTCGAGTCAAGAACCTGAAGCCGAGTGATTCTCAGGACTCTTTGGACGCCTATCTTCAACGGCATGGAATAACGCTCAAGTGGGTTGTACAAACTGAAACTATCGAGGTTGCAAAGTCGCTAGTTGCCGAGGGAATCGGTTTTGCGGTGATCGATGATTTCAATGTTTCTCCTTCCAGTTTGCCTAAAAATGTTGGATTACACACATTTGATCCACTCATTAGTTACGAGATTGGCTCCCTACGCAATCAGGAAAAGCCCATGTCCTTAGCGGCGACTAAATTTGTACGGTTTGTTGAGGGTTTAAACGAAAGTGATCTGGAGTCTTTATAGAAGTAAGTTTCTTAAGCCAGGCTTGATGATCGGGAAACCACTCTGGTAGTTTGTGGATGCATCTGTGATTTAGGTTGTCGTCGGCACACACCCCAGGTCAAAGGATTTGATATGGATCAGCAGGTCAGGGTGCCGGTTTACGCCAGGCAGGCCAGTGATTGCACATCGAGGCGCTGTTTTTTGTATATTTCTAGGGTCGCAAAGCAGTGTTACACTGTTATTTTGAAAAACGTATTTACCGGTGGTTAGGGCTAACTTTAAGCGGGGTGACTACTATGAGTACTCAAGTATTATTGAGAAAAGCAACAGAGAAGGAATTGATCAGCTATATCAGGATTCAGGACCGGCAGATCAGTTCCCTGCAGGAAGAGTTAAAAACATTCAATGATGAGCTAAAGTCTAAACAGAATAAAGAACGGGTTCGGGGTAAAAACCAGTTCACTGATGCCATGTATATCGCCTTGCTACGAGGGGGAGAGGCTTCGGTCTGGTCCAGAGATGCAGCCAAGGCGTTTGCAGAAAAACACAAGATTACCACCGCATCGGTTATTGCCAAGATCAAGAAACTCGGTGTCCCATATCAGGCTGTTCCCAGTGAAGCGGTCGATGTAGGAAAATCTATGAGCCGGGATGAGGTCATTAGTCAAATCTCCAGCAAGATCAACCTTCCGAAGGATAAAATGAAAGGCCTGGCTAGAAATAATATTGATACGCTTAAGGCCATGTTGGCCAAGATGAAGTAAATCTGGCGTAGACAATACGAGTCTAGATCAATCAAATCAGGTGCTCTGGTAATAGGTAACTGGCCACGGATTAAGGGCTGGTTACAAAAAATAGCCCTATTGGCTGATTACCGCAATTGTCGGCTGAAGGTGTTATTTAGCTGCTAATAAAGCCCGCTAAGTCGTAGTGTATCGGTCGATCTTTAGTGTAAAATCAAATTGGTAGCGTAAGCAGGGTGGTCTCTGTCTTGCTCTTCAAAAGCAATGAGGTTTCGTAAAGAATGCCTTTGGTTCGATTCCAAGCGTTACTGTAATCAATGGTTAATCTGGGTCGTGCAAATTAAGGTCACTAGGTCAGCAGGCAATAGCCGCTTTAGTCCGGATAGAGCGCTCTGCGGTGTCGCTGCTATCTGAATGAAGGCCGGATAATGATCACTTCCGGAGATGCTAAAGGATGCAATATCAATTAGTTACCAACTCATCCTAATATCATAATTATCAAATTAATGATGAAAAGAACGGCGCTGCTACGCTTGGCTTAGTGGCCGACTTTTCAGTCGCTTTGCAGAGAATAGTAATCGATAGAAACACCGGCTATCTGCAGCTGGCGCTTGCTGACTTGTCTGTCCTTTTGATTCCGCGCATGGTTCCAGGCACGTTTTGTAATCAGGATTTCACCGCCGGTTGCTATGTCTTCTCCCAGTTTAGATGCGAGATTCATTTCATCGCCAAAATAACCTTCGAGTGTTTGCGAAAACAGTAGCTGACCATAGCCAATCCCAATACAGGCCTGAAATGGCTCATCTTCTACCAGCATCAGGCCACTGGCGGCTAGTTTTTGTTGCACTTCAATGGCAGCATTGATGGCTGCATCGGCACTAGCGAAGGCGGCGAATATATTGTCACCTGCCAGGCGGTGGTGGATCGGTTTAAATTCCTCGTAGATCGGGATAACCAGTTCACGCATCTGCATCATTTTCGATAGGAAATGGACAATACCATCGGATTCAGTCGTTCTGGAAAATCCAACAGAATCAAGCACAAACACAGCCACCTCTTGACCATAATCAGCCCATATTTCGGCTTCTCGATCTTTCGGGTCTATGCCCTGGGTAACGAGTTCACGAAGATAATCAAAAAGAATTTTTTCTGTCATGTATTTGCAGGTCGAAGTTTCAACGAGTATTTTCTATTGCGAAATAATTGTAACCCATTATCCGGATTAGCTACAGGACCTTGTCTTATTGCCGTGAGCTTATAGAGCTCGCGAATCCAACCATGCAATCTGCCTGGGGTGATTGTAGTGCGAAGATTTGCTCGCCGGAGCCGAAATTGTCGGAATAAAGACTGTTTAGGGTCACTGCATCTGAGTAGGATAGGGGGACGTGAGAGACAGTGAGTTGGGAGGCCAATTGAAAGAGTACGGCATAATGTGTCCATCAGACATGATGACTCAGTCGCAACTGATAGCCTATGCGCAGGCTGCTGAAGGCGCTGGCCTTCATACGATCTGGGTGCCGGAACTGTATGGTCGTGACCCGTTTGTTACCTGTGCCCTATTATTGGGAGCCACGCGACGTATCAGAGTCGGTACAGCTATTGCTAATGTTTATGTCCGCGACGCCAGGGCTACCAAGGCAGCGGCTTACACTCTGGTGGACAGTTATGGCGACCGGTTCGACCTTGGTTTGGGCTTGTCAAATAAAGTCGGTAATGTACCGCGGGGGCATGAATGGTTAGCCCCACTTACAAAGATGAACGACTTTGTTGATCGTTATGATGCCGCAGAATTGATGTTTCCCCACGAAGGTGCCCAGGTATCCCGCTATTTGGCGGCTCATGGCCCTAAGTTAATGACTTTAGCCGGAGCTCGGCTTGATGGCGCTTTCACTTATCTGCAAACACTGGCTTATAGCGCAGAAGCCAAAGACAGATTGGCCGGTAAGAAGCTGTTGTTGATGCAGCCGAGTGTTTTTATGCAGCAACCTGACCAGGCCCGCGATATCGCCAGGAAGGCGATTGCTATTTACATGCCGCTGGAGAATTACCACAGAGCCTGGCGCGAGCGCGGCTTTGCTGACGCTGATTTTAAGCAGGGTGGTTCAGACCCCTTCATTGATGCCCTGATTGCCTGGGGAAGCGTGGCCAGCATACGTGAAAGATATCAGCAGCAGCAGAGTCAGGGTGTCGATCATATTATTATTATACCGATAAAGTTAGATATGCATTTGGCCGCAAGTTGGAATCAACTCGAACAGTTGGTCCGAGACTGATGGTCATGTGTAAAGCCAGCCCTAAATTGCCAGATGCAGATCTTGGATCAGAGGATGCTAGAACGGAGCAGGGCCATAGTCGTTAGCACCAGGGTCTGAATCCTTGACCGCCCAGTAAGCGATCAGGGGAAAACCCACAATCGTAAATAACAGGAGAAGCCACCAGCCACTCCTGTTGATGTCATGCAGGCGCCGTACCGAGATAGATAGACTTGGTATAAGGCAGGCCAGGGTAAGAAACCATGACAGGTTTTCGGCTAATGCTGAGGAACCGGTTGAGATGAGAATGAAACTTGAGAGAAAACTGGTTAAAACGACAGCCGTAGTAAACCACCAGTAATCTTCTCGAGTCGTTCTACCGGAAAAATCCGCGTAGTGGGTTATCCCCTTGGTAATGGCACTGGCTATAGGCATGCGGGTTTCATTAACTTTTAGGTGATGAATTTTTTAGGTTAGTGGTGATTTGGTGATCCTGCAGTTATTTAGTGACAACTATGCAATGATAATAGACGACGGCACGCATTAAATCAGCCCTGCTCTACAGTTGGGTTAAGCGTTTCAGGTGGCAAAGATCATGCGAGGCTATGCTCAGTGGTCTGCAGGCAGTGAAATCTTGATCATTTGCCTTGTATGATATCGGCCAAAAAGACGAGAAAACAGATTAGTAATTCGCATCTGCCAGCCGTATTTGTTGACCAGGAGTTGGTATGCCAGGTCAATCGTAGTTACCTCGTTGACTAGTGCTGCTTGGCCGTGCATAGTCCCGCCATGAATCTTACCGGACATGTTGCAGGCCGCGACCTCAATACGGTTGTAGTTCCTGATCCGTTTGACCTTGCCCGCATCACCTGAAGAAAACACGTAGTAATCTCGTTCATCTGGATCCAGCGCGAACCAGACTGGTGTCCAAACCAGGCTGCCATCTCTTTTCTGAGTGGCAAGGCTGAAATATTTTTCGCTGTCTGAAATCATGGGTCGCTGCATCCTCTGTAGGTGTATCCGGTAGGTGTACCCGCCATTATCTCGTCTGAACACTAGTGAGGCAATTGCTTTCTTGAAGCGTGGCCGTTCCCAGTCTAGCCTAAAAGTCGGCCGTAAAAGCCTGCCATGCCGAGAAAACCTCGCAGCCCGTTATATCGCAAGCATCGCCTCATTGGGCTTTTTCGGCTTGAATTACTTCGCTGTTTAACGCAATCTGTGAGATGCAGACACAGAAGGGTTTTTTCGATGAGATGGTTAAAATCAAAGCAAATGATAAGCGAGCATCCAGCCTGTAGGGTTTGCTTGGTGCTGTTTAGCCTTGTCTGGGCGGGGCCGCTCTGTGCCAAGGAACAGATTATTAGTGGCAAGGTCATGAGCGGAGCCGGAGGTGCTGACGTCTCGCTGCAGATCGGTTATCAAACAAGTCCTGCAAACGAGCAGACTACTGGAGTGGGTGTTTCGGTATATTTCGATAGTTCTGAATTGGCTTTTATGGGCATGTCAGCGACCACTGCCGTGGAGTCTGCAGTGATTGGAATCACTGCATTGCCGGAGCATATCGTCGATGACACCACTAACGCCGATTCGGACGAGGCCACGGATAAAGTTGCCACGATTGCCTTTACCAGTTTTAGTGGTAGATTTCCGTCAAGTCAGGCCTTATCAGAACAGGTCGATGGCATTGGGCTTGCGACGCTTTTGTTCAATTATCAGCCCGCGGGATCAGTAGGAATGACGACGATACATTACCGACTGAGAACAGCATCAGGCTACAGCGGTACATCGACCTCAACCACAATTGGATTCTAGTGGCATGTAGCTACATGCTGTTAGATGTTATAGCCCGATATTACTGGTCAGCCGACTTGTAATGTGGGTGCATTTGAAGCAATATTTTAATGTCAAAATTATAGGATTAAATTGATGTCTATTCCTGCCGTAAGAACTCTCAGAGCCTTGGCTATTTTATTTTTCAGCAGTTGTATTGCTGTTGCCGCCCAGGCTGATTCGCAGATCATATCCACTAACCCTACATCGGCCTCCCAAGTGGCTGGTAGTGAGGATATTTCTCTGTCCATAGAATATGCTACCGATCCGGCTAATACCCAGACAACGGGTATCGGTATAAAGATTTATTTTGATAGCACAAAACTTGAATTTTTGAGTTTGACGGAAAGTGAGGCAGCGGGTAGTCCGATTGGTATTACGAGATTGCCAAGTGATATTACCGATGACGCGAATAATGATGATGATGATTCAACAACAGACAGTAAAGCTAATATTGCCTTTGCCGATTTTGGTGGTGAATTTCCAGACGAAGACGAGTGGCCCGCCGATGGCGCTGCGTTGGGACTGGCAACTATTGTTTTTAAGGCGGCTGAGCCTGGTTTGGTTGGGACCACCACTATCAATTATGAATTGAGCGAGGCATCCGGATATGACCCTGTTGCAGAATCGGTCATCATTACCTTCGAGGCCGATACTGTCGATCCGGTGATCACCATAGCAGATAGTAGCGTCACCGTTGAAGCGACAGGGCCGCTGACATCAGAGGAAAACAGTGCGATACAAGCGTTCTTCGAAGGCGTGACGGCTGAGGACAACATTGACGGTGATATCACTGATAATCTGGATGGCACCATTAACGGCGAGACAGCTGAAACTTTCCTGTTTCCCGTAGGCGAAACGGTGATCGATATTTTTGTCAGTGATTCCAGTGGTAATACGGCAACGGATCAACTCACCATTATCATTGTTGATACTATTGCCCCTGTATTGTCCGGGGTCATGGATGTGACTTTCGCGGCTACCAGTGCTAACGGTATTGCCTCTGACGATCCCGTGGTTGAGGTATTTGCTGCTTCCATTGGTGCTACGGACACGGTCAGCGGGGATTTGTCTGACAGTGTTATACCGACGGTGGCTGGCGCTGCCTTGCCTGCCTTCTTCCCGCTGGGTGATACCCTGGTGGATCTCACTGTGACGGATGCCGCGGGCAACATGGCCTCGGGCCAGATGACCATCTCCGTCACCGACCAGTCGAATCCTGTGATTTCCGAATCCTCTGTTGAACTGGAAGCAACCAGTGCCGATGGTTATAGCGGTTCCAGCGATGCCATCATAGCAGCAGTGAATGCATCCGATGATGTAGATACAGATTTAACGGTCACCATTACCTCGACACTGCCCGATCCTATTCCCTTTGGGCCCAGTCAGGTAACGGTAACCGTAGCGGATGACGCCGGTAATGAAAGCACGGGTTCAGTCAGTGTCACAGTTGTTGATACTTCAGCGCCTGTGATATCCGGGGCTGATATTTCCGTTGAAGGTTCCGCCGGTGTGGCTTTGGCGCTCGAAGATAGCCAGGTACAGGACTGGCTGGCAACGATAATGGCAGAGGATATCGTTGATGGTATGGTCGACGTCAGCAATAACGCCCCGGCTAGTTTCGAATTTGCGGTTGGCACCACGGTGACCTTTACTGCAACGGATGCGGCCGGTAACGAAGCCAGTGCCGATTTTGTGCTCAGCGTCAGCCCGGATGAAGTGTTCCCGGAAATCACGGCTTCGGACCCCATTACCGTTGAAGCCGAAGGCCCGGACGGCACCGTGGCCAGTAATAGTCTGATTGCGGCATTCCTTGTGGGTGCGACAGCCAGTGATAACGTCGATGGTGATGTCTCTGACCAGGTCACCAATGATGCAGGTACAGTTTTCCCGTTGGGCGAGACCACGGTGACCTTCAGCATCAAAGACACCAGTAATAATGAATCCACGGCGACATCCACTGTGACCGTGGTTGATACCACACCACCAGGCATAACCGGGGTGATGGATGGTACTTTTGCAGCAGTCGATGCCAATGGTACACCGGCAACGGATGCGGGTATTGAGGCGCTGGGCGCTGCAGTCCTTGCAGTCGATTTGGTTGATGGCACGGTTGAGACGTCTAGCGATAAACCAGAAGTCTTTCCGCTGGGTCCGACGGTCGTCACGGTGACGGCAATGGATGCGGCTGGAAATACAGCAACTGCGATGATGACGATTACGATTGCCGACCAGGATGCGCCTGTCATGACGGTCACTCCTGTTACATTAGAGGCGGACGGCATCCTCGGTGCGACCACTTCTGAAGCCGCCTTGCTAGCTCAGGTGTCTTCAATTGACAATGTCGATGGGACGGGTGCAGTTGTCAGCATTGCACTGTCATCGGATGTACTTGGCTTTGGCGATACGCAGTTGGCCGTCACGGCGACGGATGCAGCAGGTAATGCCAGCATGGCCACCCTGGTGGTAACGGTGGTAGATACCTCGGCACCGGTATTTTCCGGCACCAACCAGTTGATTATGACGGTCGATGAGCCAATGGATGTGCCAGCCTCGGATGAACGCGTAGTCGCTTGGCTGGCAGGGATTTCAGCCGAAGATGAGGTCGATGGCCCGACCACGGTGATGGATGATGTTCCCGAACTATTCCCCGTGGGTGAGACCATGGTGACCTTCACTTCGATGGATAGCCGAGAGAATACCGCCACTGAGGTGGTCTCAGTGCTTGTTGCAGTCGGTCCTGCGGTCATGGCACCAGAAGGCATTACGGTGGTTGCAGTAGACGGTGCGTCAGTAGCCGCTTCCCACCCTGTTATTGAGGCCTTCCTGGCAGCAGCCAGCGCCAAGGATTTCTCCGGTAATGACCTGGACGTGAGTAATGATGCAGCGGCGAGTTTTGAAGTGGGTGTTACAACCGTCACCTTCTCAGCGACGGATAGTGAAGATCGCGATGGCAGTGCAACCTCAACCGTGACGGTGGTGGCACCCAGTGCCGAAGCCGATACTGATGGCGATGGCATAGATGATCAGTTCGAGGTGGATAACGGTCTTGACCCGAACGCGGATGATGCAGACGAAGATGCTGATGGTGATGGCCGCAGTAACCTGCAGGAATACCTGGAAGGTATGGACCCGAATGCGGATGATGTCGAGCCAGTGGTGACTGCCCCGGCTGATGTGACCGCGGATTCTACCGGTTACAAGACCCAGGTAGCCCTGGGTGAGGCAACTGCCACCGATGTTCTCGATGGTGATCTTATTGCCAGTGCTGATAATATGGGCCCGTTTGAGGCCGGTAGTCATGTTATTACCTGGTCTGCCACTGATGCGGCTGGGAATACTGGAACAGACACACAGATGGTGACTGTGACGCCTCAGGCGACTACAGCACCCCAGGGACGGACTGCTGAAGGCCAGACTTTTGACCAGGATGTAGTGTTAAATGGCCCGGCAAGTTCGTATCCAGTGGAAATCCCCTTTACCCTGGCTGGTACGGCGGAGCGTGATAGCGACTATAGCACCGAGGGTGATTCGGTGATGATCGAATCCGGCCTGAAAGGCGTTATCAGCTTTATGATTCTGGCGGATGCAGATGCCGATGAAGGCGATGAAACCATTGAGGTCATGCTGGGTGATCCCGCAAGCGGAGCGGTCCTGGGCGCCAATGTTAGCTCAGTGATCAGTATTGTGGAAGAACAGGCGATACCTTCTTTAAGTATATCGCTGACTCAGGGTGACACCGCCGGTCGTGTTGTAGCAGCTGAGGGTGGCATGGTGAACGTAGAACTAAGCATCGATGATCCTAACGGTATTCACACCGTTGACTGGAGTGCTTCTGATCCTGCGCTGGTGATTGAAGAAGCTGTTTCATCCGGAGCCGCTCCTGTTGCCAAAGGTCAGGAAGTCAACATCCTGCCAGCGTTTGTTAAATTCAGTCCTGCAGGTTTAGCTGAAGGTGGATATGACCTCGTTGCCAGTGTTACCGACAGTGGCATAGCCGATCAGACTTTCACATTGTCAGTAATCGTGCGGGTTTCAGCTACTGAGGTCGAGTCGGATAGCGACCAGGATGGCATCGTAGATAGCCAGGACACCTCTGATGAGGCCAATGTTCTGGCTGTTGATGCTCAGACAACTGAAGCCGAAGTTACCGCGGATGAAGGCGTCACGCTGACGACCGGAGATGCAGCTCAGGCAGCCGGTGTTGCCGGTGTTGCGATCACAGAGGAAACGGTTGCAACTTCGGGTGAGGATGGTGGTGATGCGCCGGATAACGGTGAGGATGAAGACTTCGATTATCCGAATGGTCTGTATGACTTTGAAGTCGTTGATCTACCGGTACCGGGTCAGTCGGTCAATATCGTCTTTCCGCAATTGAGTCCGATCCCTGAGGATGCTGTCTACCGCGTTTATACAGAAGCAGAGGGCTGGCGAGATTTCGTCATTGACGACCATAACGCCGTTAAATCAGCACTTGGGGCTGGTGATGGACCGGCTTGTCCAGGAGCTGGCGATGATGACTATGCTGATGGCTTGACAGAGGGTGATATGTGTCTGCAGTTGACGGTACAAGATGGTGGTCCCAATGATGCCGATGGCGAGATTAATGGCCGTATAGATGACCCCAGCGGTATCGCGGTTGCCGCCCCCGTCCTGATCGTCGATATCAATGCCGAGGGGCATGAAAATCGACGCAAGGTCGGCGGTTGTTCTGTCGCCGAGGGTCCAGGTGATTATGGCCTGGTGCTGCTGGCATTGCTGGCACTGCTGGGTATGTCCAGGCGCCGGTTCCGGGCACTGCTAACGCGTGCTGACTAAAACCACACTGGCCTCGAAAGAGGCCAGGTTACTCCTAGGGGGCGCCATGATTGGCGCCCTTTTTGTTTCGCTTGCGTTAGTGGTTTTTGGTTCGGGTAACCTAGTGGTTGCTGTTATGACTCCCTTGCAGTGGCGATTGGTTTTGACGCTATGTGTGCTTGCTCCGCTGCTAGAGGAATTAGTATTCAGGGGTCTCATTCAGGGTTATTTCAGGCAGCATACGCAGGCTAAAAAGACGTTTGTGGGTATCAGCGCTGCCAACCTGCTGACTAGTCTGCTATTTGTGTTGATGCATTGGCTGACGCGCGATGGTTACACTGCCGCACTAGTATTTTTACCCTCTGTTTACCTCGGCGTGGTCAGGGACCGTATCGGTAGTCTGCTTACCTGCATGTTCATCCACGTCTTCTGGAATTTCACCTGGTACCTCACGCTTTGGCTGTCGCAGGCCTTGTAAAGGGTCTTAGTAGGGCTGATTTCAGGCGACTGCTATAATGAGTCTATCTCGATTAGAATTCCAGAATATCTGTAGCGGCTTACAGCTAAGGTTGGTTTCGGTTTCTACAGGAGATAAGCGGCCAAAGGGGTTATGAAGTAGAATGGGTGATCATGGTGTATATTAATGGGATTTAAGGAATAAATCTTAAAGGCTGGATACTAAAGGCCAGTTATTAAAGGTCAGTTATTAAAGGTCAGTTATTAAAGGTCCGTTATTGGTTGTTAGTCGCTCTATCCAAAGTATTGATGTTTAGATCAGTAGAGGCAAAGTGGCTAACAGGTTATTTTTTCAAAAGGAAAACCTATGCAGCTTAGGAACTTGGTTGTTCTTCTATTTTTCCTGATTAATGTTGGCTTGGTAATGGCGTCTTCAGAAGAAGAGCAGCGCTTAACTGGTCTGATAGAAAAGGATAAAAGGGATATACCGGCTTACATAGCACTAGCTGGCCTGGAGTTGGCCAGAGAGGATATCAGCGCGGCCAGTACGACAATCAAACAGGGCCTGCGGTATGCGCGTGGTAGCCAGGACAAACTGGAATTACGTACCCTGGGGATTCGTCTTGAAGACCAGAATCTCGATTTTAAGGCAGCGTTAAGGCACTACCGTAGAGCCGTTAGAATAAAAGAAAGCAGCCATTTTGCAGCAGTTCATCTCGCCATGGCCAAAGTGTACCTGAGAGCTAGAAACTTCCAGCAGGCAAATGAATTACTGCGTTTATCACTTAGAGCTGATTCGCTTAATAACGAAGCTGCGGAAACGGCGCTAAAGCGATTGCAGACCATGGAACGGGCTATCCTGGTGACTAATAGTCCGTTTGCGTACGCTAAATCCATCACTCGAGGAGAAGTGACTCGACTTCTTAATGAGGACCTGGAGGTAGGCCAGTATTTCAAAAGTACTTCCAGCGGGTCGATTGGTGAGACATCTGACCAGGGTTTAACGGACTACGCAGACTCAGGGTTTGCAGATGATATTTTGCTGATCCATCGTCTCAATTTAAGGAGCTTTCGGATCAGTAACGGAGCGTTTAAACCAGACCGTGAGATGACCCGACGAGAGTTAGCTTTGCTGGTAGAGGATTTGTTATACCTGAAGTTTAAGGTTAGTCGGACTAGCTTCATCGGTACTGAATCTCCTTTTTCGGATTTGCCCTCGAGTGCAACCAGTTTTAATGCGTTTATGACAGCGGTGACTCGCGGCCTTATGCAGGCCAGTGAAAATGGCGCTATTATGCCAGGCCAAAGGGTTAGCGGCGCTGAGGCAATTCTGGTCCTGCACAATCTCAAACAGATGCTGCAACGATAATCATTTGAAAACGGAGTCATGATAATGAAAATAGTAATGTTAATGGCAACGGTGCTGATGGCTGGGGCGGTTAATGCAGACCAATATTCCATACTGTCCGCTCAGGGATTTGGTTTTGTCGAAGCCAGTAAGTTCCCGGGGGCACGAGCTCAGTTTATGGCCAGAAGAGCGGCTAAAGTTGATGCTCAACGTAACTTGCTCGAGACCATAAATGGTGTGCGGGTCACCTCTGGGACAACGGTGAAGGATATGACGCTGGAAAGCGATATTGTTGGCACTCGTGTTAAAGGCCTTTTACAGGGAGCATTTGAGACTCAATCAAACGTGGTCCAAGAGGATGGCAACTGGGTTGCAGAAGTGACTATGGCGGTGTGTATGAGCAGCGCAGCAGATCAGTGCAGAGATAAACCAACCCTGACTGCTGCACTACAACCCTCTTTGCAAGGGGCTTCAGCAGCGTCTCGATATACACCTGAGGCTGCCTCGTCCCAAGGCGTAACAGTCGCTGTAGGCCAGCGGTCGACTGGATTAATCATCGATGCTTCTCAGGTGTCCTTTTCACCCATGCTAGATGTCAGAATCCAGACGCAGCAGGGCAAGGAGTTATATGGCCCAGGCCATGTTGCCCAGGGAACTAATTGGCTTAATTGGGCAAGTAGTACTCAGGGAGCAGCAGCAATGGAGGCTATCATTGGCGATAATCCGATCCGGGTCAACGTGGCTGGTCTGGGCGAGCAATCTCAGTTGGTTGTGACGGATCAAGATGCAGTTAGAATCTTCAGCAGTAATCTGGCAAGTGATGATTTCCTGGCTGAAGGAAGGGTCGTGTTTGTGGTTGCTGGGAGTTAATTCTTGCTCTTCCGTAGGTTCCTGTTGAGTCGGTATTGCTGGCTCGTGGGTTTGTGTTGGCTGAGCCCTACCAGTATGGCTGAGGAAGACAGCTTCGCCGCGCTTGACGCCTTGCTCGAAGCACAATTTCAAAACACTGATGAAGACCTTGAAGCAGATTACCAAGCACTTGATGCCGCCCTGAAGGCAGCATCCCGGCGTTTTAGTCGTGAGATAGAAGCGGTATGGGGCGAAGGGCAGGTGGTGCTTCCAGGCAAGTCAGCCTGGGTCGATTATTCACAGAACAGGAAGTTAAGGCGCAGGTTTGATTTTGAAAACGGTTTCGTGCGGATAGAGAGAACATTCAAGGGAAATGCCGAATTAGATAATGCGGTCAATGAAATCCAGGCAGCCGTTCAGGCGGTTGCTGTTGATACCAACGCTGACCTGTCTGGAAAGGATACCGTTTGGCAATACGCTAAACAGGACCTACAGCAGCAGGCGATAACAATAGAGCATACTGCAGGAGGCGTAGAGTCGGTCAAGAGCATCCTGGATTCAACCCAAACCCCGCTGCTGGCAGAGTTGCTGGATATGCCAGCTTCTACTGCCGTTCTCTCAGCTCTGCAAAAAGCAACGGTCCCGGTTGCACCAAAGCCAGATATAGCTTTCGTGGAGAGTCCTGTCAGTGGAATCAGTATTGATGAGGAAGATCTGGGGGGGGAAGCAGAAATGACGGCAGCAATCGTTGAGACCATCGGAGATCAGAAAAAACTGATGGTGACGATTCCATTACGACAGGGTTACTTGTCATCGGCTGCTGAGATTTATCGTCCTAAAGTCATTACGGAAGCGAATCGACAGCAGATACCACCGAGTTTGCTGTATGCGATAATGGAGACTGAAAGTCATTTTAATCCCAGAGCCCGGTCCTATATACCTGCATTCGGGTTGATGCAATTGGTGCCTGCATCAGGCGGAGTGGACGCCTATCAACATTTATACGGCGAAAAACTGGTACTAGGGCCTGATTATTTCTATAACCCCGACCAGAATGTTGAGTTAGGTGCGGCTTACCTTAATTTGCTTAATACACGTTATCTAAAAAGTATCAATAACGACATTAGTAGGTCTTACTGTGTTATCGCTGCGTATAACACCGGACCGGGTAATGTTGCCAGGGCCTTTGTGGATTCGAAAAGTGTATCAAATGCTGCACGGGAGATTAATAAACTCACACCAGAAGAAGTTTTCCGGCAGTTGATAGATCGGTTGCCGTATGATGAAACACGGCGTTATTTGCAGAAGGTTATATCAGCACAGAACAAGTATCGAGAAATGGACCAGTTGGTCCGGTTATAAACCAGGGGGGTTAACCATGTTGCGATGGATACTGGCATTTTTGGCGATCGTTGCCTTTTCGAGTAAGGCAGATGAGGTTATTGAGGAGTTTTCTACCGGAGCGATAAACTGGAGTCAAGGTCGAATCCTGGCGCAGGGTTTTGGTACGGCTAAAGATGACTTGCCCTCTGCACAGAAACGGCTACTGTCCAGGCGTGCGGCAGTGGTCGATGGGCAGCGTAATCTGCTCGAAATAACCAAGGGTGTGAGATTGACGTCAATGACTAAAGTGGGGGATCGTGTTCTCGATAACCGCGTGACTGCGAGTCGAGTTCAAGGTGTGATTAGAGGCGCAGTAGTGATTAAGGAGTCCTATCAGAATGATATCTACACCGTCACCATGGCCATGCCCATTGCCGGTGATCTGTTATATGCGGTTTATCCTGAAAGTAAGGACATTGCTTATACGATTCGCCCGACCCAATCCAGAAGATTCCTGACTAGTCTGGTCAGCACTTTTGGTCCTTACCTCAATGGACTCGGGAAGTACTTTATTACGCCTGTTAGAGCGGAAGAGTTATTTGTACTAGGCAGTGAAAACGATGCCCTGGCCGCACAGAAAATTATTGAATGGATTGACCGCCAAAACCCGACGGATATAGCAGGTTCTCTGCGACAGTCTTTGAATGAATATGCTTCCGGCGAATTCTCGGGGCTCCTGATCGACGCAACGCAGGTTCAGAACTTTGAATTGGCGACGATTCCAACCATACGCGGTCATGATGGTACGGTTATCTATCCAAATAAACAGACTTCCTATGCAGATATCGCCAATAAAAGAGGGGTTAGCTATGACCTTGATATCGGCGATGCGGTTAAAAATGCGCGAGTGGCTCGATTGCCTTTGATTGTCCGTGCTATTACAACTTATGAAGGGCTGCCCTCCGATTTGGTTTTAGGCAGGGAAGATGTCAAGAAAATCATGACCAGTGAAAGCGCCCAGGCAGCCATGAATAAAGCCGGGGTGATGATTGTAATTTCAATCTAGGGTGATTGTTCAAGTAACCTGGATTTGAGGTGACTTATGTCTTGCTGGGTGATCTCAGCGGCTTCCAGATAACCGTTAAGGCCCCCAAAGTACTGGTCAATCTCATCCATGGCAGCTTCCAGATAGTCTTGTTCCACGCCAGTCATGATCTTGAGCGTGCTCTCGTCAATGCTATGGCCCTGGTCTTTCATCCTGCTCCGGGTTCGGGTGATCAGGTCGCTGGCTTGATTGGTCAATAGGTAATCTTCCATTACCAGAGGTTTGCTGACGCCAAGGATTAGTTTGATAACTGCAGCGCCAAAGCCTGTTCTATCTTTACCGGCCATGCAGTGAATCAGGAAGCCCCTTTCCGTTTCAACAAGAGCCCGCAATACAAGTGCATAGGCGGCAACATGTTCTCTGGCAATTTCTCGGGTGACTTCACGCATGAATTGGACCCGTTCGGTAGCTGTATTCTGCATTTGTTCCATGCTCGCCCTTAAACTCTGGCTGGTTCCAGGCGAGATGGGCACGTGAATCTGGCAGTCAAATGCTGCGCTATCCGGGGTTGGATAGAGCGCTACTTCATCATGGCTACGCATATCGCAGATAACACCAATGTCCAAGCCAGCGAATTTGGCAGTCGCTGATGCAGGAATATCAGTGAGCATACCGCTGCGAAATAGGTATCCCCGCCTGATTCGCCTGCCATCTTCAGTTATGTATCCGCCAAAGTCTCTGAAATTAAGGCTTCCGGGAATATGAATGAACCTTGAATCTTCTGCAGCAGTGCCCATTTAGAAATAATCTCGTGTGTAAGAGGCGTGCATAGTATCGCTATTGAATGCGTCCGGCAATTAAGACTTTCCTTGTCTACCGTTATTATTAGGTGGATCATGGTTACTTCTAAAGGCTATACATCAGTGGTTTAGAGGCCAGTTTTCGGTCGCTGAATTCAACTGGTAGTACTTCTTGGTGGGCATCAAGAAGCTCTGCAGTCATTTTTCGAATCTCATCTAGCGTTAATATGGAAGCAGTCAGTGGGTCAAGGCACATAGCCTGGAAAACAATTTCCGGATCACTGTTTTGTGACGCCAGAACGGCCAGCCGCTGGACATTGATTTGGGTTTGATTAATGGCTGCGAGATGCTCGGGCAGAGCACCAAACGGTATGGGTTGGATACCCTGCTGATCAACCTGGCAGGCAATTTCAATACATGCATCATTGGGTAGATTCTCTATGAGACCTTGATTAGGCACATTGCCGTAAATCAGCTCTGCTTGGTCGCTACATACTGCATGGATAATCTGTGACCCATATTCGATACTCCTGTCCAGGGCGACTGGCGTCTCCCAGGCAGCCATTTTTTGCATCGTCTCACGCCAGTCAGGCCGATTATAGAGTTCTTTTATAAAGCCAGGTGCGCCATTCCATCTGCCGCCAGGGCAGTACCGATTGATCATTTTGTCATTCTTGCGAAACCACGGAGAGTACTCGGAATTGTGGCCGGATGCTTCCGTCACTGGATAGCCAAAGTGTTTGATGTACTCCATTCTGGAGGTATCTTTGTTCCAGATATCAGGGTCTTCAGCCAACTTTCTAATAGCGGCTAACAGGTCAACTGACCCTTCCTGGAATTCTGTAATCCAAGCCTGGTGATTGATTCCAGCGCAGCGAAACTGCAGGTTATCGATACGTTTACCCAACCTATACGCCCATTGCTCGGTAGTTGACTGAACCGAGTGGCACAGGCCAACCAGGTTTATGGCGGGGTAGGCGTCGGTCATGCCCCAGCAGAGCATAGACATCGGATTAGTATAGTTCAGGAGTAGGGCATCAGGGCAGAGCCTGAGAATATCTGCGCATAATGCGGTCTGTATGGGTAGTGTTCGAAGGCAACGCATAATGCCACCGGGAGTCAGGGTATCGCCGATGGCCTGGCAAACACCATATTTCTTCGGAATATCAATTTCGGTCTGGATGGTCTCATAGCCACCGACCAGGATGCTCGAAATCACGAAATCGGCGTCTTTGAGGGCCTCACAGCGATCCTCATGAAGCGAGTAACTGGCCTCGGAATAAGGTCCTTGCTGGCATATTTTAGCAACGATCTGGCCGGCATAATCCAGTCTTTCCGGGTCGATATCGACCAATGCAAAGTGGCTGTCTGCTAGTAATGGGTAAGATAGCAGGTCAGCCGTTAACCGGCTGGAAAAGACCAGGCTGCCGGCCCCGATAATAACGATTTTTTTCATCTTGGTATCCGTTTAGTGCCCGCTGTAAAGGTGGCCAGGTACAAGGCAAGCTGGTACCCATATAAGTGCGTGAATTAAATTGCCAAGTAGTGGAGTGAAGCCTTATAATTAATTTATAACATTAGATATTACTTTTAATTAATTGAAAAACAACAAATATATGGGTCGTTATCGATTTAATTTCCTTTAAAAGTAGCCGGTCTTTTTTCGCTATAGGCATTGATGGCCTCACTGAAGTCGTTGGATTTAAACAGATTGACTACGCTTAGTAGCACATGATGCGAGTGGCTTTCAAAGTCCTGTGTCAGGCCGTGCCGGAATAGGCGTTTCATTTCCTGAATAGCCAATGGGGCATTGGCAGATATCTTCTCGGCCCATTGTAGACACTCATCCATAAGGTGTTCGTCCTTAACCACTTTGTTAATGAGTCCGTATTCCAGCGCCTTACTGGCATCCAAAGGATCGCCCAGCATGGCAATCTCGCAAGCTTTAGCCCAGCCTAATAATCTTGGCAGGTACCAGGTTCCGCCACTTTCAGGAATGACGGCCATCTTTGCAAATCCAGGTAACAGTTTCGCCTTGTCGGACATCAATCTCATGTCGCAACCAAGCGCTAGATCCAGGCCATAGCCCGCAGCAGGACCATTGATGGCGGCAATGACAGGTGTATCCATGCGCTGTAGTGTTACGGTGCAGATCTCCCGGGTGGAGTAATGGCTAGCGCCTTTGTTACCTGTAAAAGCTCCACTGATCCCTTCACCAGCTGAAGCCTGTTTGAGATCCAGTCCTGAGCAGAAAGCGCGGCCGGCGCCGGTTAAAACTATGATTCTGACAGCCTTGGCATCATCAGCTTCCTTCAGCGCCGTGTTTAGATCAGAAAGCATCTGCGGGGTAATCGCGTTCATCGCTTGAGGCCGATTCAGGGTGATGCAACGTAGGTGATTGAGGTCTTCTACTAAAACAGGCTTTTCTTTCATGTGATCTCCTAGTGCGTTGGACGACTTAGCTGTAGTGAACTTAGTGGTTTGGCCCCTAGCTTGTCGGCGGCATTACCATAATGAATGGCGACTCTAAGGAAACCTTCCCAATCGATGAAGCCAACCCATTGGCCTTTAGCTACGTCTTGGTACTGTTCGCCCAGGGTGATCAAAACCTGTTGTTGATCGACTTTTATTAAGAAATGCCCTGCCAGCGTGATCTCGAGTGCATCGAGATCAGCCTGGGTAAAAGAAGTATTAAGGTTGCCATATTCCGCGGAAATGTTTCTGATGTGACCTTCGATTTGCCTATTTTCATGGGCCTGGACAATTCCCAGGCTGAACAGCCAGGTGAAAATGATGGCTCCGATGTGTAAAGTTCGATTCGTCATGCTACCTGGACCCCTGTCCGTCATCAATTTTGATCACAGTCCCCGTGACACATTCAGAGGCAGGGGAAACGAGGAATAGTAGGGTGCTATCCATCTGAGCGGGATCGCAAATGCGCTTTCTCGGGAAGTTGACGCTAATGTCTCCGATTCGCTCTAACATACCGTCCATCATTTCACTGGAAAACGCACCTGGTGCAATACAATTGACATTAATCGGGAAGCGTGACCATTCAACGGCGTGAGCCTCCGTCATTCGGGCGATACCCGTTTTTGTGGTTGCGTACAGTGAGGCTGCAGATTGAGCGGTTGTATTAAAGGCGGCCATAGAAGCAATATTGACGATTCTACCTGGGAGTTGGTGCTCGATCAGTCGTTTAGCGACTTCGCAGGACAAGATCCATGGGCCGACAAGGTTGGTATCAAAAACGGCATCGACTAATTCGTCGGTCATTTTGACAGCGCGCTGGGCATCGGGGATACCAGCATTGTTAATGAGTATGGTGACCGTTCCCAGTGTTGCTTCTGCTTCAGCCAACGCCGTCCGGATACTGGTCCTATCAGTCATATCTACAGTAATAGGGGTGCAGATACCTCCCTCGGCAGTGATTTCTTCAGCTAGTTGATTGAGTTTTTCTACTCGTCGGCCCGTTAACGCGACTTTGGCGCCACAGGCTGCCAGTACTTTGGCAAAGCGCTTGCCCAGGCCGGATGTGGTTCCGGTCACGAAGGCTACCTGGTCGGATAAGTCGGTGGAGAAATGAGGTAAAGGGAATGCTGCCATCTGCGGGTATCCTTTTGTTGCCTGGTCTAAAATGTGTGTGTTCGATTACAGTGAATGAGATCACTCAGACTTCCAGATTACCTTGTCTGAAACTTGCTTGATATCCCTTAACCCACAAAAAGCCATGGTTAAGTCGAGTTCATTACGAAGCAGCTGCAGCGCTTGACTGACGCCGGCTTGTCCCAGTGCGCCCAGGCCGTAGATATAAGCCCTGCCAACCAGCGTGGCTGAAGCACCCAGAGCCAGTGCCTTGAAAATGTGCTGGCCACTGCGAATTCCGCCATCCATCCAGGTTTCACAGGGTTGATTGCCTACCTGTCTGACAATGGCGGGTAGGGCATCAATGCTGGCCGGTGCGCCATCAAGCTGTCGTCCCCCATGGTTTGAAACGACAATCGCATCGGCACCTGCCTCCACTGCCATTTGTGCATCGTCAGGGTCGATGATGCCTTTGATGATTAATTTGCCCTGCCAGAGATCCTTAATCCATTTTACGTCATCCCAGCTTAGGGAGGGATCGAATTGAGCTGCGGTCCATTGGGACAGTGAGCTTTTACTGTTAACCCCTTCAACATGGCCACTGATATTGCCGAAATCTCGACGGGGTGTTTTCAACATCCCCATGGCCCAGGCCGGTTTACAGGCCATGTTGAATAGATTCGCTAATGTGGGTTTAGGCGGTGTCGACAGGCCATTTTTAATATCTTTGTGTCTTTGGCCAATGATTTGCAGGTCTACGGTGAGGACGAGCGCGCTGCAGTCTGCTGCTTTGGCTCTGCTAATTAATCGCTTGATGTAATCTCTATCCCGCATGACATAAAGTTGAAACCAAAAGGCTTGTTGGGTATTTCTGGCAACCTCTTCTATAGAGCAGATACTCATAGTGGATAGGGTATAGGGCACCCCAAATTCCTCAGCCGCTCTGGCAGCCTTTATCTCTCCATCAGCCGCTTGCATACCGGTGAGTCCTACCGGAGCCAAGGCCACTGGCATGCTGACCTGCTGTCCAAGCATGCTGGTGGCCAGGCTTCGATTCTCCATATTAACGAGAACCCGCTGGCGGAATTTTATTTTATCAAAAGCATCGGTGTTATCCCGAAAGGTACTCTCAGACCATGAGCCCGATTCGGTATAGTCATAGAACATCCTGGGTACTCTGCGTTGATATAGCGCTTGCAGATCTTCTATGCAGGTGATGATAGTCATGGTGTCAGCCTTTTAGATTAAGCTTTCAATATTAGCAGGCTTGGTTAATCGTGACACTGTTGGCAGCCGGCACGGGATGCGTAGCTGCTCCGGATACGTTATTCTCTATAGGAATGAAATCGCAGGAGTTGGTGATGAAAAAAACATGGCGATTTGAGCAAGGTCTGCATGAAACAGGCAACGGCCTCTATGCCTGGCTGCAACCTGATGGTGGCTGGGGATGGTCCAATGCAGGACTTATTGTTGATGGTGACCGGTCCTTGCTGGTGGATACTCTGTTCGATGCGGATCTCACCAGAGTGATGCTTGACACCATGTCAGATGTAGCAGGAATAGCAGCAGGGGACATCAACACGGTGGTTAATACCCATGCTAATGGGGACCATACCCACGGCAACGGATTGTGTACATCAGCCGAGGTTATCGCCTCGGCTGCCAGTGCCAGGGAAATGGCGTCATTTACACCCAAAATGATGCAGGGTTTTATGGATTCGGCGGATCAACTGGGTGACACCGGACTTTATCTAAAAGAAATTTTTGGACCCTTTAATTTTCACCAGATTGCTGAAAAGCTACCAACCAGGACCTTTTCTGGTGACCTGGAGCTGCAAGTAGGTAGTAAGCACGTTGAACTCATTGAGGTCGGGCCCGCCCATACTCGAGGAGATGTCCTGGTCTATGTGCCTGAAGATAAAACAGTTTTCACAGGGGATATTCTGTTTATCGAGGGTACGCCGCTGATGTGGGCCGGACCGGTAGCAAACTGGATCGCGGCCTGCGATCGCATTATAGCCATGCAGGCAGATGTGATTGTGCCAGGCCATGGACCGATCACGGATGCTGCTGGTGTCCGGCGTGTTCAGGATTATCTTCTTTATGTTGAGGCGGAAGCCCGATTACGTTTTGATGCCGGATTGTCGGTCAGAGAAGCGGCTCTGGATATCAGCCTGTCGGATTTTCAGACCTGGGGCGATGCTGAGCGTATCGCTATCAATGTAGACACCCTCTATCGTGAATTTTCAGGAGCACAGGGCAGTCCTGATACAGTGGCGCTCTTTGAGTTGATGGCCGACATTAGGAAAGATCAGAGAGGCTAGCCCAAATGATGCAAAGAAGCGTTTTGTTGCTGGCTATGCTGGTGAGTGTGGCGGGTTTTATCTTGAATTATTATGCCATTCAACCCCCTGAGCCTAAACCAGCGACAGCCAGCCAGGAAGCGTTTTCAGCCGAACGGGCATTTGATCTATTAGCCCGACTTCTTGGGGATGAAAGTCCTCATCCAGTGGGCAGTGCCGAGAATGTCAGGGTAAAAGGGGAGATTTTAGCCTGGTTAGAAGAACAGCAGATTGCCGCTACTGTGCAGGAGACTTGGGGTTGTAGCCACTGGGGTTCGCGATGCGCCTGGGTTGAAAATATCATTGCAACCTTACCCGGTCAGCGTATAGGCCCTTACATCGCCCTGATGGCACACTACGATTCCGTGCCGCCGGCGCCGGGTGCGGGTGATGATGGCGCAGGTCTGGCAGCGGTGCTCGAGGCGGCCAGGTTGCTGAAAGCATCCGGTTCGACCCAGTATCCAGTCATGTTGATTATTACCGATGCTGAAGAAGCAGGATTATTGGGTGCAGAGGCTTTTTTCAAGCAGCATGAATTACGCCAGCAGGTTGCTGCTGTGATTAATGTCGAAGGGTCCGGCTCTTCAGGTTTGAGCCAGATAATACGATCTCATGGCGATAATTCTGATCTGCTAGAGGCCTACAGTTCATCGACTGATTCACCGTCGGGTATGTCGGTGATTGACGAAGTTTTTAAGAGAATGCCGAATGATACGGATTTTTCCGTGTCTATACGCGCCAGGGTTCCCGGCCTGGACTTTGCGTTTGCTGGTGAACGCAATCACTATCATACACCCCTGGATAGTCTGGTTAATCTGGATCTGTCAACATTGCAGCACCATGGTGATAATCTCTGGCCTTTTATAAGGAACCTGGCCAACAAAGACATTGAAAACTGGGACCCCGGTACCCGGGTATATGGGTCTTTATACGGTTGGTGGATGGAATGGCCCATGTCCTGGAATTTACCATTATTGCTGTTTGCCGGCGTGTTAATGGTTCTCGCTCTGGTGAGAGTCAACTTCTCTCGGATGCATTTGCTTGGGACAATAGTGATCCTGCCTTTCGTATTGACCTTAATACTGTCTTTTACCTATGGCTATTTCTGGTTACTGGGACTGGCCAGAGGAACGGTAGTCGCCTGGCCCGCGCATGATTTGCCGTTACGCGTCGGGCTGTTTGGTGCAGCACTGTTAGCGACGCTTTACCTTGGCCAGTTTTTACGACAGAGAACTGGAGATAAGGTACTGTTCCATAGTGTCTGGTGGTGCTGGTGGCTTTCGGCATGTGCTGCCTACCTTTGGTTGCCTGCTGCGAGTAATCTGTTTTTAGGACCCTTGGTGGCAGCTGCAATCATTTTGCTGCTACAACCTTATTTAAAGCCCGAAGTGGCGCTGCTGGGAAGGCTGATGACTCTTTTTGTCGCACTTCCGGCCTCGCTGGGCCTGGTGTTGTTGTTGGAGGAAAGCCAGGGTTATCGGTTAATCTGGGCTAGCTTCCCAGCGCTAGGACTGTACGCCTTACTCTTGCTTCCTTTTTGCCATGGGCTTGGTTTAAGCGGTTTAAAGCAGGTGCTTTCTCTTGTCGTGGTGATGAGTTTTCTGGTGAATCTGGCTGTTCCACTATACTCAAAGGACCGGCCTCAGCACGTTAATTATCGCTTTATGGTCGATGCTGATCGCCAGAAAGCCTGGCTGGCGGCAGAGTCGCCCAATCCTGTAGCAGGACCCCTCAAGCAGATGGGTGAGCCTCGCGAATCGGTTATGCTTCCCTGGTCGAAAACAGCCTATCCGGTATCTGCGGAAGTAGAAATGCAGCTGCCGCCTCTGCCTGAATTAGATATCGTTACCCGGCATGACACTGATCAAGGTGAAAACCTGGTGCTCAGGCTTTCCACAACGCGTAACGCCAATGCTTTAGGGTTGGTTTTTGCCGAGGACGAAGGACCGGTCAGTTTTACGATTGCAGGGCAACCAGGTCATGCGTCTTTAGCCCGGTGGGGACTGTTCAAAGGAAGCAGAGTGCTGATGATGATGGGTACTCAGTACCGTGATGTGGATATTTCATTGGCAAGGAAGCATCAAGGCCCTCTGGCCGTGCACCTTTTTGATATGAAGTATGGGCTGCCCAGCGACTTTGCTCATCTAGACTCACTCAGAGGCGATCTGGCGGTGCCTGTTCACAGCGGCGAGGCAACTTGGGTATTCCGGAAAATTCAGTTGTAAGAGCATTTGTGATAGTGCGGCATAGCCTATCCTATCCAGTAAATGGATTGATCTACAATAGACCTGATATCGATTTGTTATTGGTGCCGATTCAGGGTGTATCGATAAATTGAACGCAACTTGTTGCGCTTGGTGACAGACGTTAAGGACTTTTTATGTACAGGCTGATTCCGCTTATTGTTTTGCTTTTGTTTACTCAGGGCATTGATGCCAGACCGACAGTCGGCCTGGTTTTAGCCGGTGGTGGCGCGCGAGGAGCGGCCCATATCGGTATCTTGAAGTATTTAGAGGAACAGAATATCCCGGTAGATTTAGTGACCGGCACCAGTTTTGGTGCCATCGTCGGCGGCTTATATGCCTCAGGACTCAGCGCTATTGAAATTGAAGAGTTGATGTTGAATATGGATTGGGAGCGAGCACTGGATGATGATGTCCCCAGGGCTGACCGCTCAATCCAGCGCAAATGGAAGGAGGATATATTTTCTATACCGGGCACCCCTGGTTATGGCAATGCTGAACTAAAAATGCCAAGCGGTGCTATCCAGGGGCAGAATGTTATTCTTGAAATGCAGAAAATGACCGAGCATGTCTCCCATATACGACAGTTCTCGGATTTGCCCAGGCCCTTTAAAGCGATTGCAACGGATATTGTTACTGGCGAGATGGTGGTATTAGATCATGGTGAATTGGCCGTGGCGATGCGTGCCTCTATGGGGGTGCCGGCTGTTTTTGCACCAATAGAAGTTGAAGGGAGGTTGCTGGTCGATGGGGGTGTGACTAACAATCTGCCGGTTGATATAGCGCGAGGTATGGGTGCAGATATCCTGATTGTGGTTGATATCACGACGCCTATGCTGGATCGAGATCATCTCGGTGACATTCTTACCATAACAGACCAATTGACACGATTACTGGTGGTTAATAATACAGAGCAGCAGAAAAAGCGTATGCAGGCAGGTGATATTCTCCTGATACCGGCACTGGGTGAGTTTTCGGCTGCGGCATTCACAGGTGCGGCTGAGGCTATCGAGATTGGCTACCGGGAGGCGCTGGGCAAAAGCGCTGAATTAGAAGCGTTGGTGCTCACGCCTGGCGAGTACCCAATCGTTTCCAGGCCCGATTCATTAAAACCAACCATTCGCTCTATTACCGTGGATAATACATCCGGACTCGACGATGAGGTCATACGGTCTGTGATCGAGGTTCGTATTGGCGACCTGTTTAATTTGGAAAAAGTCTCTCACGATATGAACCGGATTCATGGAACGGGTCATTTCGAAATGGTTTCCTTCCAGTTAATAGAGGATGAGGGCCAGGCTGACCTGAAGATATCAGCCAATGGGAAGTCCTGGGGCCCGGACTACCTGCATTTTGGATTCAACCTGGAAAGCGAATTCAAGCACGATTCCAGGATTTCATTTCTGTTGGGATATTCTCGAGAAGAGTTGACATCTAATGGTGCAGAGTGGATGACCATAGCGGGAATTGGTGATGAACCGCGTATAGAGACTGGTTTTTATGCACCTTTGAATCAACAGCGCGACTGGTTTTTATATGCCAGTGCCGAGTACCGGGATGAGACGCTTTATGCCTATGAAGACGACAGACGTGTCTCGACCTCTGCTTTAAGGAAAACCGCCGGGAGATTTGGTTTCGGTTATGAATATGGTTCGCATTGGCGAGTCATGCTCGGCCTTGAGCATACCAGTGGCCGTGCCCACGTAGTGACCGGTCAGGATTTTGTCGACGGTGAGAGTTTTCAGGAAGCCAGTATTAATCTGCAATATGTTTTTGATACCCGAGATGATGTAGATTTTCCATCGTCTGGTTCAATCGTAGAAGCTCAAGTCGCCTCGTATACTGAGTCGCTCGGCTCTGATCAGTCGTTCAATCAGTGGCGGCTCAGGGCTGGTCATTACTTTGAACGTAAACAACATAATTTTGGTATTAACGTTTACCTGGGAGGGACCAACGGACACCCAAGCATCAACAGTGAGTTCAGGGTTGGTGGGTACGGCTTGTTGACCGGGCTAAACAGTCATCAGCGCGCCGGTGACTACATGGGTGTGGCGTCGCTGATTTACTACCAGCGCTACGAGCCTTTGCCTGTGCTGGATGGATTGATAGGCCTGACGCTTGAATATGGGGGGGCCTGGTCCAGCCGAGACAGCATTTCTTCTGAATCGGCGGAAACCTCACTGGGCGCATTCATTGGTGCTGATACACCCATAGGGACCCTGCAGTTCGGTTTTGCGTTCACTGGAGACGGCCAGAGTAATGTTTACTCAAGGATTGGTCGGGTTTTCTAGTGATTGCCGGCCAGGTCGTTTGCCAGATGCCGGGAGGCAAAGTAGTAATTTATAAACGAGATAATATAAACCATATTACAAACCAAAAGCGCGAAACGAAGCGATTCAGTATTGTTTAGCTGCCAGCCTGACTGGAACCAGTCACTGAGTAACCCAACCGTGGTCGGGCCGAACACGAGGCCTATAATGTTAATGATAAATAACAGTAGTGCCGCCGCTGCTGCCCTCATGGCTAGCGGTGCGAGGCCCTGGGTCATGCCAAACGTAGGGCCGGTGTAGAGATTGACCATAAAGGCCGGCAGGCAGTAGCAGGCCAGTGCCAGAACCAGGCTGTCGGTATAGAAAACAACAAATCCAAATGGAACCGAGACCAGGAAACCTACAGCCGGGATCAACATGTACCACTTGACATCCCGTTTACCGAGACGGTCCCCTAGATAGCCGCCGAGAAAGGTGCCCAGGCCGCCACAGAGTCCGATAATCAGCCCCAGCGCGGTGCCGACCTCGCCACTACTCATATCATGAGAGCGTACTAGAAACATGGGCATCCAGGCGATAGCACCATAGCCTACGAATGCCTGGGTAGCGGCGCCAAGAGACATATGCCGAAATGATTTCTTCTGCCACATGGTTTTAACCACGGTCACGAAAGGGACCTGTTGCAGGGATTGTTTGTTAGGTTCAGTGTAGCCGCGAGGCGGTTCTTTGACCGTCAGTCGAAGCAGAATCGCCAGCAAAATCCCTGGTATTCCAACGACAAAGAAAGCGTTTCGCCAGCCAAAAAATTCGTTGATCCAGCCGCCGGCAAGATTACCGAAAAGAATACCGACAGGTATCCCAAGTGCATAGATACCTAAAGCAGTCGCGCGTTTGCTGGGCTCAAAATAATCAGCAAGCAGAGAATGGGAAGGCGGACTACCACCGGCTTCGCCAATGCCTACACCAATCCTGGCGATGAGTAACTGCCAGTAATTGACAGCCAAACCAGATAAAGCGGTCATGAGGCTCCAGATCGTTAAACTGATGGCAATAACGTTTACCCGGGAATAGCGATCAGCCAGTCGAGCAATAGGAATCCCAAGGGTGGCATAGAAAATGCCGAAGGCGACACCGCTGAGTGCTCCGATTTGCGTATCAGAGAGGAGTAGGTCGGCTTTTATAGCCGGTGCCAGTATGGCCAGGATCTGACGATCAATGAAATTGAAAACGTAAACAATGACCAGTACGCCCAGTACGTAATTAGTATATCCATGGCTGAATAGGGGCGGTTGATCTGTGACCGTTTTATCGGGGTTGTCTGACATGCATTAGACCTTCTGAGCTAACTGAGTGATCTGTCCTGGAGCAACCTTGAGCGAAGGAAGACTCATGTGGGACTAAATTGTATGCAGCAGGGGTCAGATAAGCAATGAAGGTATTGTAATCATTGCGAATATTTCGAAGGCCTGGCGAGAGGGTTGGCCGATGCCTGCACGAAATTATTTAGTTTCGCTCAGGTGCAATGACCCAGCGAGGCCAAGTTGTTTAAAAATGCAATGCTTTCAAGTGCTCAACTAAGTCAGCGCCTGCTGTTCGAGCATTAACCTTTTTGTCGATTTTTTGGATAATCCCGGCTTTATCAATGTAAAAAGTCCAGCGTTTAGCAAGCCCGACCGGCATTAGTACGTCATAGGCCTTACTCATTTTTTTGTCTGGATCAGCAAGAATCGGAAAGGTGGCTGAGTTTTTTTCTGCAAACGCGGTATTTTTTTCGAGATTATCGGTGCTCGCCATATAGTAGGTGATGTCAAAGTTCTGAATTTCCTTATCACTGTCACGCAGCGATTTGCATTGCAGCGTTCATCCACCGGTAAAAGCTTTAGGGAAAAAGGCGATGACAACGGGGTTATTTCCCCTGGAATCGGACAGTGCATGCAGTTTGCCATCTGATCCCATGACAGAGAAGTCAGGGGCAGGATCACCGACCATCAGTTCAGCCCTTGCAGGCAGGCTACCCAATACAAGTAGCCCGATCAGTGTGACGCAAAGGAGTAGCCTTGAGCGCTTTAGTGGATAAGTTATTGGGGTTCTATGGCTTTTTATCATATTGGATGACCTTGTTATCAATTACAGGGTTTCTTCTGCTGCCGCTTGAGTCTGCAGTTGGATGGTGGTTTCCGAAAACTCGCTTATTTCACTACTGTCATAAGTTAATGGTTTAGCATTGTTCATTGGTCTAGCTGAAACTTTGATGCCGCGTGTTTTCACTGCAATTGCCTGGACTTCTTCCTGAACCTCTAAAACGGGACCAAGGTTTGTGGTCGACAGGTCACCGAGAGGAGAGGTGCTGGCATACACTGTGAGTGATTCAGCTCCGAATGGCGGGGTTACCGTCATATCAAAGCGGTCGGTACCCGCTGGTACCTCGTAGATAACACCGCCCTGGAAGTATACGTCACTGCGGTAAGGGTTAGGCAGTAATTGTAGCTTTGTTCCAGATGCATCAACATAGATCAATCTTCCGAAAAATGGTTTATTACCCTTGAGGTAAATCTTTAAATTATCGCCTTCGCTGAGGACTTCTCTATTAGCCCACAGTTGAACATTTAAAGGGGCTCTGGGATCATCCGCGAGATTTCCTTCTACCATGACACGGTTCATTTCTTCAGCGACAGGAACCACTTCCGCTTGGATTCTGATGTTGTAACAATCTCCAGCTACCGGATCATCCCAAAGCTCGTCGAGTACAGAGAGTACTTTTACGTCAGCTCTTGCGAACGCTTCTACCAGGTCCTGCTTAAGGGAAAAATTTTCCATCACGGTGGTGCTTTGGATAAAAGTCTGGGAAAACTCGACTGCTTTACGCTTAGCATCTTGCAGGGCCAGATTTTCGGTCTGCTTCCTGGAATAATCTATACCCATACAGGAATAGCCATCAGCCTCGGTAATTGATGACTGTTCGGCTATTGCTAACAATGGGATTAAGCATAAAGCAGCAATTGTCATAATTTTCATAGGTATATTCCTCAGAGTACGATGATTACGCCTGCGTCTTCGAGTAGTCCATCCGAGACTAGTTTTGCCAGTCTATCAGAGGACTCAGTACCGAGCACGATTTCAGTCCGGGTGGTTCCCCAGGTTCTTAATGCTTTTAGCACCAGAGGACGCTCGCCGACTATAGGGTGCTGTCTGGCAGTTTCTAGCTGCCTGGTAAACAAGGAAACTAGTTGGCCTCGATCTGTACGCGTTTTCTGATGGCCTGCATTAGGGTAGATGACCCCGGCACGCAACTTGCGGATTTTGGGTGACATGGAAGGAATGAAATTACTTCCTCTGGCATCAATAACCAGGCCGGTTGGTTCTGAACTTTTGTTGATATCCAGGGTTGGTCTGGCTGAAAGTAATGTTTCAAGAGCGCTGATTCTCCCAGCCAGCACTTCTAGTGGCGCCTGCCATGGATCAGTGTCCTGGGCGTGGGCAGGTGTTATCAGATTCAGACTAATCGATTGGAGGCCCTCTGCCAGCCACTCACCAGCCTTTATGAGAATCTCTGTGAGATTGTTTTCAGCTTCTTCGTTAAATATCTCGCTATAAACTTGAGTCGTAAAATTGCCGGCCAGGGGAGCAGTCAGGGTGATCTCGCAGGTACCATCTGGCTGGGGTTTCCTGGCACTGATAACGGCACCCCGCAACAGCCCTTGGACACTCGACTTAATGACATCACTGTCGACCATTAGCTTGTCGACCACGGTGATTCCCTCGACTCGAACCCCTTGTATTGATTCCAGCAGGTTTCGTTGAGCGTCTACCACCGCGGCCCGGCACGCCATCAATTTTGCCAGACTCGGCGGTGAGCCTTCCTTCGCCAGGCCTGCGCCGTCTGCTTGCGCTTTGCCCTGGGTCCAGTCAATGCCGCTGTTAGCCCCTACCCATTCGATATAGTTGTCTGCCTTCGCCGACGTCAAGCTGGTTGTTGCTAAAAGGATAATTACCAGCAGTCTGAATATGACCATATTACTGCTCCCCAAATTTGAATTGACCTAGCAGGGTGGTTGCTGAAGCACCAGGGCTGAATTTATTGTCACGGACGTCAATTTCATAATTTGATCCATTCTGGAGGTGGAAGGGTTCATTGTTGGCAAATTGGTTGCCCCTTAAAATGGGTTGTGCCTGACCACTGATGATAACGCCACTTGCCTGGGCGCCACTAACCAGGCTGTCTTTGATCAATGGTCTCGCCGAACCAGAGATGGTGATTGCATTGAATGCACCCAGTAACGAGGCTCCTGAAATGGTCGGCGTGCCTGCCAGTATTTCTATTGGGAGGTTAGCATTGTCAATCCATAAGCCCTGCAGCGATACATTCTGGGTGGACTTTAGTATCAGGAAGTTCTGGAAATTCTGACCATTAGTGGAGCGTGTTCTGACTGGCTTTTGCTTGCTTCCAAAACTATGTATTTCGCCGAGTACCAACAGTCTGGCATTAGGGCTTACATTGATGTCGACGCCAGGACCAACCAGGAGTATCCCGTCAGTCGCGATGGTGGTTTCTGAATTGAGCATGAAAGGATTATTTTCTGCCAGCATTCTGAAGGTGCCATGAATGACTTTAGGAACAGTGCTGATCATATCTTCAGCGGAGGAAAATCTGGGATCAGGTGCGGCCATGGCCGAAGTAGTGGTTTCCATCCCCAGGTTACCTGCAGCATCAATGGCCAGAATACTAACCTCAAAAGGCTTAAAGTTTTCCAGGCCCAGCCATTCGTAGGACGTATTTTCAATTGTAAATCGCTGCTGCTCCAGGGTGTTCGGGTCAGTCATTGTAAGCTGATATTTGATGGCGTCAGCATCAGAGGGTTGCCAGTCCAGTTTGATCTGGCCATCATTCGATTTCAGGGTTAGCTGACTAATTGCACCGGGCGGTTGATTATCGATATTGACCAGGCCGTAGGGAGACACCCAGGAAGCATATTGTCCCGTGCTATTCCTGAGTCGCCCGACCAGATTAACGTTATTGATGTTCAACGTATTACTGATACTCAGTCGACCGATGTATTGCCCTGGTTCCACTTCGCTGAGCTCAACCAGGCCGACGCCTTCTATACTGGCAACCGCCGTTAGACCGGCATCACCTTCAATCCCAATTTCCAGAATATCGCCATAATGCAGGGATTGTCCTGCACCGGAATGAACTACATTGGTTATCGAGGGTAGTGACTTGCCAGCGAGATATTCAGGAGCCGGCATCTGCTCAGCTAATGCGCGACCAAGGTCATCGGCTGCCCTGAACAGGTTAATATCACCGTAGAGGTGTTTTGCTGCTGCAAGGGCGTTAAGAATAAGCCCGACTGGAGAAGTAGATACACCACCAGCGTAGGATTTTCTGACGTCTTTAACAGACCAAATAATTTGATCGGACTGGTTGCGGAACTCCAGTTCAACGCCGACGGAAATCTGGGCGCCGATACCCGCAAAGCGCTTTGTATAGTGAGTAACTGCCCCAAAGATAAGGCCATCTACACCAAGAAGCTCACGGATTTGCGAGGCAGGCGCGTTAGTAACTTTTTCTGGGCTATCCAGACCTGCCATATTAAGCCTCTCATCGACTTCAGCGCTGTGCAGGATACGGTAGTTCTTCGACGAGAAATGATTGATTAGAGTTTTCCGGACGACTGAGATGGCAAGCTCACTCTCAGTCTGGTTGCTGAAGGGAAGAACGGCGATCGTGCTCGGTAGATTCGGGCCCGTTTGGACCTCGCTGCTGGCAGTCTCGGTCGTTAAAGCGGGCCCTGCCATAAGCCCTGAATCAGTTTGTACGGCGCATCCTGCTATTGCTGAGATGGATAGCAAAACAATTAACCTGATGGTTCTCATGGTGCGTCCTCCATTGTGTTCTGTGGGTTTTCGCTATTGCGCTTCGCTCTGGCCTTTTCTACACGCGTCATAATATCGTCTTCGACGATTTCGGGTTCATCCTTTTTCTTTTTCCTTGCGCCAAAAAGCCAGGACCGACCCATCTGCTGGCTTAATTGATTGACACTCCTGAGGGTATTGTCGGTTGTTTCCAGGACAAAAGGTAGTAACTCAAGCGCCGGTTGACCCGTTTCCAGCAGTTCCTGGGCTTCTCGAAGCGTGATGGTAGCCTGCTGTGTCAGGTCGGCTGTGTTGCTGATCGTCAGTGCCAGGTCTTCACTTGAATTATCTACAATCAGATTAATACCCTGCAAGGTTGTTTCCAGGCTTGCCAGGCTGGCTTCAATGGCCGTAAAAATTTGCGGCATTTCCTCGGAGACTTCCGCCAGCCTTTGAGTTGCCATTTCAAAGTTTTCCAGGCTTCGGTAAAGCTTATCTTGATTGTCCACAAAACCCGTGGAAATGGATTCGAGTGAATTTACAATGGTGGTGATCTGATCAGCCAGTTGGGTCAGGTCGAGTTCTTCCAGCATGGAGCTGAATCCTTGGGGAATATCAGTCGGAATAAAGGCGGCTTCGGTTAGAATGGATTCACCGGGTCTGCCTGGATGTAGAATTAAACCACTGCCCGTCAGAAGAGAATTGACGCCTAATTCGCTATCAACACTTAATCGGCTGGTACGTGTATAGAAGCTCTGGTATTGCTGGGATAGCGCCAGTTCGACTCTTACCATACCTTCCTCGTTAAGTTCTACTTTGGTAACCGAACCGATATTCACCCCGCGGAGGTTAACGGTTGCTTCAGGTGCTATGCCGTAGGTTCGCTCGATAATAGTGTGGAAGGATAACCGGTCATCTACAGCGAGACCTTTAATTAATGGGATAATGAAACCCAGCAGCAGGATTAAAAAAGCGCCTATCACGAAAAGACCAACGATTTTGTCTTTTGAACTGACCTCGAAAGGTCGATAAGCAGTGGTTGCCATTAGTGACACGCTCTCAATTTTTTATCATCAATTTGATAAGAGTCATCGGCTTGATCGAGCAGCAAGTCGTCAGCGGTGGTGATGATCACAATCATGGCGTTATTCTTTTGTTCTTCCCTTAAAGTATCGATTGTATCCCCTAAAACCTTTTCTGACATCCCACCCTCCAGTTCGTCTACCAGTAGCAGTTTCGGTTCTATCACCAGTGCTCTGAGCAGGTTTATCATTCTGCATTGGACATCGTTCAAGGCATGAGGGTATTCATTAAGTAACTGCCTGTCGACATTAAACTTTTCGCATAACGAGAATATCCTTGTTTCGACAAGCTCGTTCCGCGTGGTGGTATGAAATTGCAGAGGCAGAGCGATATTCTGGAAGCAGTCGTACAGGCTTACCAGGCCTTGTTGTTCATAAACGTAACCGACTTTCAGAGCCCTCTGTGCTGGGTCCATATGCAGTAAGTCCAGGCCATCCAGACGAACCTCACCATCGATCCCATCTAACATGCCAGCCAACCCTTTTAGCAGGGTTGTACCGCCATCCAGGACCTCGGTCCTCACGGCGACGATTTTCTGGTCTTCAACTTCAACCTGCAGATCCTTGAACAGTACTTTTCCTGGGTACTCGATATTCAGGTTGTTAACGAAGAGTGGCATAGCGACCTACTGTGTGTAAGCTAGCAGTGAAAGAAGCACGTTAATAATAAAAAACACCAGCAACTGGGCCGTTGTCGCTTTCGATATGGACTCAGTGACTTCAGTAAAACTGTCTACTACCTTAGCACCAAAGTAAATGGATATGATACCGATCAGCATGCCACCTAAAATTGCCTTGACGGCATTAATGGCGATTTCATTGAGGGTGATCTGACTGAGGATATTAGCCAGCAAACCGGTAAAACTAATACTCGGATCGGACACCCAGACAACCGCAAAACTCGAGAGAAAAACGACGACATCAAAATAGATGAACATCAGAAACAAGGACACGGGGAAAGCAAAAAAAACGGGTAGAAGGAACAAGAAAACAGGATTGATACCCAGCCCATTGAGAACCTGGAACTCTCTTTGTAAGCGTAGGTACCCGATTTCAGAAGTAATCGCAGTGGCAGATCTGGCTATAAGGATAATGCCGGATATTAATGGTCCCAGTTCCCTGAAAACCACTACCACGAAAATCTGCCCGAACTGGTCTTCTATTATCTGTCGGGGTAGATAATCGAACAGTCTGGAAATGAGTAGGGTGCCGATTAGAAACCCAATAACCCCATTGACATAGAGTGCAGACACTCCAGCGTTATAAACCTGGCGTTGGAAAAGAGAATAGAATAACAGCCGACGTCTTCTATTGAGTAGCAGTGTGCTGGCCTTGAGAGCAACCGATATGAGTCCGATAATTTCCATGGAAACATGGTAGAAATTGGCGATAGGATTGAGGATTGCCTTGCCGATGCCTGACCAGGAAAGACTTTCTTCTGGTGTTTTGAGATTATCTGACTGTTGGTCTAGCATGCCTTGTCCGGATCTTGTTCATTGTCTGAAGAAATTGGGCCGTGACAGGACCTAACGATTTTATTCCAGTAACTTCTCATTTTCCCTTTCCAGTATTCGCAGGAGAGTGGGGAGTCGCTCAAGGGTCATAATATGCTTTTCAAATATAGCGCGTATTTCCTCATATTCAACTGTCCGTAATAGTAGCCGGCAGTTTTGACGAAGCGGCTTGAAATCTTCCTGATCCAGCAGCATTTCGAGCAGATCGGCAAAATCATCATAGTCACCCGCTTCAAAAGATCTGCGCGCCTGCATCAGGCGGATTTTCATCGAAATTGGTGCCACCAGCGAATTAACGGCAAAGGCGGTAAAGAGCGCCAGGAAGGTGACAATAAAGTCACCGAGCTTATCCTTTGCGATACTGATCCATTCAGCCAGTGACGTGCTGGTTTGTGCTTCCAGGGTAGTGCGAATCTCGGTGACATAGCCTTTTGCAACCGGATTCAGAGGGTTGATATTCAAGGCTTTCATGAATTCTTCTTCCGCTATTTCCAGTCGGTTCTGCTTATAAAGAGCTTCTCCCTTGAGCGTAAAAAAATCTGCGCGTTTTTCTGGAAACTGCCTCAGAGCCCTATCCAGGATTAGGATGACGGTATCGAAATCGTGCAGGTCCATGCGTTTCTGGACAACAACCGTGACCAACTTATCACTGATGAGGATTTTTTTTAACTTGGATTCGATTTTTGCTCGTAGTAATGCCAGCACCTCATCTGGCGAAGGTGATATCTCGATAATATTTGCTGCTTTGGCTAGGTTATTGTGCTCGATTAACAGCAATATCAGATGCTTTTCCAGGGCTTGGTTTTCGGGATTTTCAGCGGCCGCCGGTTGCAGCAGGGCTATTGCCTGGCGCTGTTGGCCTTGCCCAGCCAGCGCCTGACTCCTCGCTATTAGCAGGTCTGTTTCGGTTTTACTCGTAGCGTCTGTAATAGCGTCTGTAATAGTGGCCGTCTCCACTTGAGCAGGTACAACAGATTCAGCCTGGCTCATCGAAACCGCAAGCAATTGCCAGAGTCCTAGGCTAAGCAAGAGAGATAAGGGTCGGGCTAGATTAGGAAGTTTGAGGCGCCTGTTTATCATGCCCGTTCGTTCATACATGTTACCTGTCGGCTTACCTATCAGCATGGTAGCCGGTGCATCGTTCAAAATTCTGGCGTAGTGAGGTGATTGGGTAGTCCAGTTGTTTGTTTTTAATGTTATAACATTGAAAAACCGACATAAAAAGTTTAATTGTCACTGTTACTGATTGTTTCATCAGAAATTTGCTTAAACCAGTCTGCGATAGGGTCTAGGCATTTTTTACCGTGGGTTATGAGAACAGATAAAACCATGGGTCGATGGATCTATAGCGGTGGTGGGTAGGCTTTACGCTGGTCAGTCCCGAGTTGAAAGGCCTTATGTTGGTCGGTTTCTATTGATAAGTCTTTGGTCAGTAGGTTTTGGTTTGATAAGTCCTTGGCCAGCAGGTTTTGGTTTGATAAGCCTTTGGTCAGTAGGTTTTGGTTTGATAAACCTTTGGTCAGTAGGTTTTGGTTTGATAAACCTTTGGTCAGTA
>Ga0206679_10000133_pt1 | contig 55743 bp, 58 predicted proteins | sample M110012015metaG_FD_155464 | JGI IMG/M metagenome (GOLD analysis project Ga0206679, IMG submission 155464) | Ammonia-oxidizing marine archaeal communities from Monterey Bay, California, United States - M1 100m 12015 | ecosystem: Environmental > Aquatic > Marine > Intertidal zone | place: USA...
ATGTTTTAATTCAATCACATCGTTTTTGTCCCAATCTTCGCCTACCTTCACATAAAAGAATGGTTTGTAGTTATCAAGATACAAACAACACGTCTCGCCTTTCTCATTTATACCAAACATTTGGATAATGAAATTATCTATTTCATTCACTTTAGGTTTATCATCATTATCATCACTATCAACCCCAATATCACCTTTTTTGTTGAAGATATGAAAATCTATGAGACGAAACGATTTTCCTTGAACAACACGTTTAATTTTAGTCATTGTTATTATTTATATAAATCGGTTTATTATGTTTATCATATATCATTAGTTGGTAATTCATTCAATTTTGTTTAAAAAAATGTGGACAAAATATATAATGAATAAAGAACAACTCATACTATTTGGAGCAACCTTCCTTTTATTTATACTATTACAACCTGATTTATTTGTAAAAATACCATTGAAATATAATATGTATTTTGTATTATTCCATTGTTTAGTGTTAACATTATTTTATTTGGTCACTTATAATTATATATATAATGTCCAAGAGTATTTCACGGAAAATGAGAATAAATTATTTGAAAAAAAGCGCCAAGAATTAAAAATTGTATTACAAAAACAAGGGATCGATGATTTGGACAAAATAAATGACGAAAAGATTAAACAAATTATGAGTAATATAACAAAAGGTATGAGTGATAAAGAAATTGAAAATTTTCAACAATTCTTAATATCAACTGATACACAAATTCAAAACACACCTAACTCTATAGCGGACCATAAAGAATTAAATAGATCAAAATTTAAAAATTTTGAGGAAAGAAGATACCATCTAGCGGATATAGCCTCTGCTGAACAAATTCTATTATTTGATTCGTTTTCAGTAAATCAACAAGACGCACTTGGAAAATTATTAGAGAATATGAATGATACCGAAGTTGAAAAATATTTGAAACTTGATATTGAAACACTTAAAAAAACAATAAATGACGTATTGGAAGCTCTATAATAATGTGAATTTAATTAAAAAATTCATATTATTTGGTTATTGTTTAAATCTCTCCTTTTTTATTTGCATAACTAGCTAGCTTGTTCGCGCTGTTTTTAAGATCATCAACTTGTCGTTTAAATCGTTCATCAGATTCCTTATTCATCATAACCGTCGATGCAGCAGCCTTCGCAGCATCAGCCTTCGCAGCACCCTTAGTATTGCACAATGTTGATTCTGTCCATGTAGGATCACTCTTTTTATCCTTTTTTGGAATTCCTTTTATCATATGTTGAGTTGGATTAATCTTTGTAACATCAGATGCAGGTATTATTAGGGTCCACGCATTTGTATCAAAAATTGATTTTTTGTCTTCTCCTTCTTTATTACCATAATCATACATTTTTGTTTTTCCTAACACTCTATCTATAGATTGTACTCCCGATTTCATTAGATTACTATGTGCTACAACATTAACTGATGTTTTTAAATTAACAGCACCCGCGTCAATTAGTTTTTGCTTATGTATAGAAATCCAATTTACAAAATCTACAATATCACCATCATAGGCATAATTTAATTCATGATACCAATCTCGAGAAAATTGCCTTTTAGCATCAATCCTAGCAAATACTTTTGCCGAACTAGCTTTATCAACCAAGGGTTCATCTAATTTATAAAAATTTTTAATATCTTCTGAAGGTGGATTATATTTTATTTTTTCAGTCTTAGGATCTCTATTTGTTAAATCTATATTATGTGTTAAAAATGCACCAGAATTAGGAAATAAAAGTTCTATATTGTCTGGTAGTTGAAATTGTCCGGGTAATTTAGCATTCAAATAGTTTAAGAAATTGATTATTTTTGTTACCTGTTTATCTACACTCTCGGGAAAATTACCTGATTTCAAATACAATTTATAATGTTCTTTTAAAAAAGGTGATATAACTAATTTTAACGTTTTCTTAGGCCCTTGTTCATGTTTTTTTATACCATATAAAATAATAGCAGTCATCCAAGTTCTTATTAATGAAGATACAAATATAAAATTATCTGTCGGATTAAAACGATCGTAGTTTTGTCCTTTAAACATAATTAAACGGTTAATTCCACCATCCGCTATACTTGGTTCCATCGTTTTATGTTTATAACTTTCAGAAACCTTCTTAGCAACCAACCCAACACCGGCGCTAAAATCACTTATTAAATTATTACAAGATGGACCGTGACGTGTAAATGTCCAGGTAGGTTTAAATCCGTCTTGTCCAAATACACTTGCTGTGTTTACACCAGTGCCGTTTTTAATAAAATATCCAAAACATAAACATAAAGTTATTATACGTTTTTTCTTCTCTTCAAAAGTGGTTAAAATATATTGTGCTCTTCTGGATGGTATCAATATTTTCGATAAAACTGTATTATCAATAAATTCGTCTTTTAAAAAGATATCATGTGGATGTTTTGCGATATCTATTTCACTTAAATAGGTTGTATATTTCTTTATATTAGTGGTAATCTGGTCGTCGGATGTTTTCTCAGATTGTTTGACTTTTACTTGTTTTAACTCTTCGGGTGATAATTTTGCGAATTCTGGTTTGAGAGTTTGTGTTGGTGTTGGTATTGATGCTATTGTTGGTTGATCTGCAATAACCTGTTTCTCATGTGATCCTTCGATGGCTGTAACCCTTTTCGTCACACTAACATGTGGCTCATAATATGGTGCCTCCGGTTTTCCGCCGCGTTGAACATCCCCTACAATACCCTGAATTCTATTAAAATTCTTTTGTCCTAATACTTCGGGTAGATTGTATACACTTTCATAATGTTTACAAATCATTTGAAGGTCATTTTGAATTTCATAATTTAATCCAGCAAAAGTTTTTTCAAGAGACTTATAATGGTCTTTCATTTTTGGTAATGTAAAGTTGTTTCCACGCAATTTAAATTTCATATAAGTTTTCATTAATTGATGAAACAATTCTATCATAGTTGACTGTATTCCTCCGGTTGTTTCAACCTTAGCACGTTGTTCTTTACCACTGAAACCAAACAAGCCACCTTTCTGTGTCTTTCTTTTATTACCACGTTGATTTCGTGATTTGCGATTTCCATTTCGATTTTTATGTGTAATATTTCTTTTACGTAAAGTTTTCATTATAATATAAATAGACAAATAAATATGTTATAAAAAAAATTATATAAATGTGAAAAGTTATTTAACTAATAATGAGTGAAACGTATCAAACAATATTACCAATTCATCAAAATATAAAAAAAAAATTAGATGGATTTATAGCAAATGGCCGAATTCCTCATCTTTTGTTTCATGGTTCGTCTGGAACAGGAAAAAAAACGATAGTATATGATTTTGTAAATAAAATATACAATGAAGACAAATCAATTATTCGAACAAATGTAATGTATGTGAATTGTGCACATGGAAAGGGAATTAAATTTATTCGTGATGAATTGAAATTTTTTGCTAAAACGAATATCCAGGGGACAAGAGGAATACAATTTAAAACGATCGTATTATTTAATGCAGACAGTTTAACAATAGATGCCCAATCAGCAATGCGAAGATGTATAGAACAATTTAGTCATAACACGCGTTTTTTTATTGTAGTAGAAAATAAACATAAAATGTTAAATCCAATTTTATCACGTTTTTGTGAAATATATATACCCGATAATATTGACGAAAACGGAAAAATACAAAATTTACATCAATACCATTTAGAGCAAACATATGGAAAAGATGAACAATATATACAGTGGTTTAATGAGAAAATAGGAAATGATTTTAATAAACAAGAAAAAGAATGGATAGAAAAAGCAAATATCATTTATGAAAATGGATATTCAACGATAGATTTTATAAATTGGATCAAACAAAATCACTCGTTTACACAGTTACAAATAAGTGAGGTGGTTATGTATTTTCATAAAATTAAATCGGAATATAGAAGTGAAAAATTATTATTATTTACTCTTTTTATCTTTTTAAAAAACATAATTTAGTTCGTTATAAATAAAATAATGTTTTAGACATAGTATGTAAATGGACGATTTCGTTATTTCAAACTTGCATGAATCCCGAAATGAATGGTGTAGTAGATTAGTGAGTATTTTAACCCCTTTAGTCGAAGACGGTATTAAATCCATTTTTGAAGAATCCTGGAAAATTTGTCTTGATTCCGATGAAATGAATAAATATTTAATGACCTTCCAAAACCTTCTATCAAGAATTCCTAAATGGAATTCGGTTATTATTGAGGAAGAACGTCACCGTATTATCGAACGTTCAGGTTGTAATTATTTAGAAGATTTGATTACGTGTGTTCATATTATTCAATTAAAAGTGCTAACGTGTATTCGTGTAGGAAATAAACAAAAAAAGATCGATATCTCAATTCCGAAGCTAGATCCATTTATTCACCGTGTTTATATTCAAACTGCGCGCAAACTATATCAAAATGTCTATCTATTTGAAAAAAATGTTTCCCCTATGCAAACACAGAAAAATGCACGTGAAATGGAAATGTTAATTCAAGAGGCGATTTTAACTACAATTCGTGAAAGTATACCAACAGAATCGATTATTCGTGCCTATATGGATGAAAGCGAAGAACATGAGGAAGTAGTTACAATTGAAAATATTAAAGAGCCTGAAATTACAAATGAGCAAATAAAAACGGAAGAAAATAAGGAGGCACAGAACAGAGCAGAAGAAGAAGCTGAACCGGTTTCGATTACACCAGCAATAAAAAATATAGATGATGAAGAAGTTGTTACAAAATTAACATTTAATGATTTAGATTCAGCAATGTCTTCAGATAATAGAGAAGAATTAATCGATGCTCCAAAAACATTAGAACGATTAGAAGATATTAGTGTTTCGCGTTCTCTTGAACGTAAAATGTTAGAAGACGAAGAGACGGATGATGACGACGATGAACGTATTAAAATACACACAGATGCGATGGATTTAACCGGTTTTGATGTTTTAGATGAACCCGCAAAACATGATATTGAAAGTGCGAATATTGTATTGGAAGCAGAAGAATTGATGTAATTATTTTTACTATAAAGAAGATAAAAATAATTATATAATTATATGTAAATGGAAGACAGATCATCAACGAGACGCGCGGCATTAAAGCCGATTGCATCAACCCTAAATAAAGATAGATTATGTTACTGTGATGATTGTTATAAAGCAATTTATAAACATAATTGTGATAAATTATTTATTTGTGAAAAATGTAATACCAAAGTATGTGAAGATTGTTATGGTTATACTGATAAATGTGTTGCGTGTAAAAAACAATTAACAATTTTTTTAAAAAAAGATGATATACGAATACCTGAAAATATATCTCATTTTGTACCTGTAAAACAAACCCGCCCTTGGTATAGAATATTAGGTTGTTAAATTATCAAATAAACCTTTTTCAAAATTACCGCCTAATATAATAGGGATTTTTTGGTGAATATTTTGAGGAAAAGGTATGTCTAACATATTAACATCACCATTTGAACAAAACCCACCACCAATATGAAAGATATGTGCAAACGGATATCCTTCATATAACAATCGAATTTTTCCAGAAATATCTTTTTTATTACCAGGATAGGCAAATACACCCCCTTTGATAACAGTTCTATGTCCGTCCGCAGCCATACACCCGACCCATCTACACGTATATTTTTCATCAATACATTTTTCAATCAATTTTTCATATCGATCATCGGTCCATATTTTTTTATTTGCTTCATTGATTGAGTATATAGATCCCTTTTGTTTTATACGTAAATTACCATTCAATAATTCAAACCGGTGACTATCTGGTGAAAGTTGATAAAATTTTAATTTATCATCTTGTGCGAGCAAATATTGTGTAGCACCCCCATAAATACAATATCCAGAAGCAACGATATTATGTCCATTTGTTATCGTTCCATCATCATTGTATTTATATATACAAAAAATTGTTCCGGTAGTTATATTCACATCTATATTTGATGAACCGTCCAATGGATCGTAACATATTAGATAGGGAGCGTCTTTGTATTTTGTATCACACAATGTATCTTCTTCTTCTGAACCTATTTTTCTAACAAGATTGCAATCCATTAATATGTTCATTAAAATGGAATTTGAAAGAATGTCCAATTCTTTCACATCGTCACCCGAATTATTATTCGATAGCGTGTGACTACTTAATGAAATAGAATTTTTTGAACGAATTAAATCGGCAATTTCTATAAATGCCTTTTCTAATAAATGGACAATTTCCATTCTATTATATATATATTTTATACAATTAAAATACTACAAATTATATGGGTTATTTATAAAAACGATTTAAAATTTTTTTACTTTACTAATCTAAGTAATGCGGTTTTTTGGAAACATAAAATTGATAGGTTTTATTGTAAACAATTTAAAGTATAATCACCGTTTTAATACAAGAATGCCTTACTGTTCAACTGGAGCTGTACATCATTCAGGGGTTGGTAATGAAAAAGATCTCGTTTCACTACTAAATGCAAACCCATTTATGAATATTAATCAACATATTATATCCCGCGTTCATTCTACTGAACCCAATATACCCAAATGGGCTCATTTAGGTGGAACTCAACAAAAAGCTGATTGTGATGTAAAAATTGGAGACACTTGTTTCGATGTATCAATAAAACATCATGAAAAATCCGCAGGAACATTTGATTGGATTAACACATCCAAACTAAAAGATTTCAATCCAGAAATTGCTGATTTGATTAAACCACGAGTTGGTGAGTTCAAAGAAAAACACAAAGACGTCAAAGAAGTTTCTAAAGAGATGCGCTCTGAAATGGAGGATGTTTTCAACGGTGCATTTGAGCACATTACAAGTGTCCAGATTAAATCCCTTTTAGATACACTTTATTTGAAATATCCTCAATATGTGTTGATAAATGATCGCTCAAAAGGGCGTTTTGTGATGTATCACAAAGAACACAATTTCAAAGAGTTTGTTGGATATAATGAATGGGAATATTATTTGAAAACAAGTGGTCGAGCGAAAACATCTCGTATGGTTTGGCGACGAAAAGATGGAGTTGAAGAAAATACCAATTTGCGTATTCGTTTGGTTTTAAACAATGGTGTGAATGCATTATTGGGTTTAAGTGAGAAAAATAAAAACTCTTATCCATGCTTAAAAATTCAGCAAGACCGTGTTGATATTATTTTGAAAAATTTGGTCGATCCCATTATTGACGAAATATCCAAACAAGAGGAGCAACCTAATTTGGAAATGTTGACGAATGTAGTAGCAAATGAAATTGCACCCTAGTTAGATTTTATATTTTATATTTTATATTAAATAAAAACGTATTTTTATTTAATGTTTATTATTTTTTAACTGGGTTCATCTGGTTTGTTGCATTGGGTTCTTTGTTTCTATTGTTCCATCAATACCAAACTCTGATTTTAATTGTGTATTATGTGAATAAACACATTGGCTCGCGATTGTATGAGTAGCTCTTTTTGCAAATTCAGTATTTTGTTTTGCCTTATTCTGTAATTTCTCGTAATCAATAAATTGTTGTAAATTATTTAATTCTGCGTGTTCAGTCATTTTACTCCAAACAATGCCTCTAACTGCGTTATGTAAAAGTAATAAAATGGAAGCCATAAATGCGGCTTTTTCATAATTATTTGTTGGTCTTGGTTCTGTTTCATAACGCATTTTTTCTGGTATACTACCTCCAGCCTTAGCAGCAGTAGCAGCTATTCTATTGCCCAAACATATACGATAACTTTTTTTTGTACCTGCATTCTTAATATTCATTGAAAATGTAACTTTATCTAAATCGCCAACAATTACATTTTCACCATTTAAAAATAATTGTGCAGCCTTAGGATCACAATGATGGAATTGTAGTTTTTCAAATAAAAAATCAAGACTTTTTACAATAGATTTCATCCAGATAATAATTTGTTTTGTTACTTCGTCTTTTTTCGTTTGAAGTGGAGATTTTGTAATTTCACCATTCATTATATTAATATAATCTTCTACTGAACGTGCAATTTTTGTAGGTGGGCAACACCCTTCAACATTTTTATCAGGTGTGCAAACAGTTTCACCTGTACAATCACGACCTATAGGGAGTTGATAAGCAAGCCCCTTTAATGCATAACTATAACCATCCGCTTTACAAACACTTTCATATTGTTCAATAGTGTTGTCTCCTAAACTTTTAATAGCACTTTGAACAAGTAAATTCATTGTATGAGGATCAACTTTAATATGATTTTCTTTTGGGTATATTTGTATTTGTGGTGAAAAAGTATCTTTTGGACCTTTAAAAACTCCATTAGTACCACATATACGTATCACTTGATCACTTTTAGACGTTGGTATAAAACATTTATTCTTCTTAAAATCATCAATGGTTTTAATTTCACAATCAACACTGTGTTTTAATGTAGTTAAATATGTTTTTAAAATGTCTAAATCTGTTCCTCCTCCTCCTCGTTTTTTTTGTGAAGTTCTTTTTTTTGTAATATTTTTTCTTGTCGTCATCTATAAAATATAATTATATTTTTGTTATGTTTAAATACAAAATTGATTTAAATATTTCACGATATATTATATAAAAAATAATGGAAATAATACAAACGAAAGGATTAAAACGAAATACAATTGATAAATATTATACAAAAGATGAAATAGTAAACCAATGTTTACAATTCGTAAAAGATAATATTCAAATAAATAAAAATCATCTTATAGTAGAACCGAGTGCAGGTAACGGTTCTTTCATAAAAGGTATAAAAACACTTAGTAATGAATTTCGATTTTATGATTTAGAACCCGAGCATGAAGAAATAATGAAACAAGATTATTTAGATTATCATTATAAAGAAGAAAATAATAGATACAAATCTATACATGTAGTTGGTAACCCACCATTTGGAAGGCAATCATCATTAGCTATTAAATTTATCAAAAAATCGTGTGAATTTTGTAATAGTTTCTCATTTATATTACCAAAAAGTTTCAAAAAAGAGAGTTTAAAAAATAAAGTGCCTTTGAATTTTCATCTTATATTTGAGTATGATTTACCAAAGAATTCATTTCTGGTTGATAATAATGAACATGATGTTCCTTGTGTATTTCAAATTTGGGAAAAAAAAGAGATTGAAAGAACAAAGGTTGAAAAGCTAATACCAAACAAGTTTACATTTGTAGGAAAACCAGACAATCCGGATATTTCATTTCGTCGTGTTGGAGTGAATGCTGGAACGATTGATAAAAATGTAATTGATAAAAGTGAACAATCACATTATTTTATAAAGTTTGATACACCTCCATCAAATGAATTAATTGAAAACATAAAAAATATACAGTATCCAGGTAAAGAATATACAGTTGGTCCAAAATCAATATCAAAACAGGAATTAATTCAGCAATTTACACACTTGAGTATTTAGAGCAATTTTCACATAATAAAAAATAATCAATAATAATTTGAATTTTTTTGTGATATAATTTAAACCGTCGGACATTCAAAATGGGACATTTTGAGTGTCCATAGGTCAGATACCGCTCTGGAATTTGAAATGACGCCCCTTTGGGCGTCCCATTACAAATGTTCAGCGGTATAAAATCTTGATTTCACAATATCAACGACTTCATTATTCATATCATTCAATAAACATATTCTCTCTAAATTAACACAAGCACTACCGGTAGTTCCAGAACCGCACATTGGGTCTAAAACCACATCATTTTTATCGGTGCTAATTTCGACTAAACGTTCCAATAATTTCACAGGTTTTGCGGTAGGATATTTTCTACCTTCCGATCCTTGACTAATAGAATGAATATCATCCCAAAGATCAGTGCAAGGTTTTCCTGGATTTTCACTCAAATAAATTTTTTTATATAAATTTCCACCAGCTTTTTTAGGAAAATGTAATCGATTATCCTTCTCTAATTTTTCCAATGCAGATTTTGCTATACGCCATCCAGATGCGGGATTAAATACAAATCCATTAGACGAAAATTCATACATATATCCTTTTTTTGTTTTCTCAGTAACCAAATGTCCGAGAGAGTAATTGCCTCTTTCGTCGCTATTTTTGAAGGAATTTTTTAAATATGTAGGGTCTTTCTCTTGTAAAACAACATTGAATTTCGCTTTTTCTTTGAAATTGCATTTGAAAATGATATCAATGGTCGCACCCAATTTATTTTTCACATTGTTCTTTGAACGGCATTTTTTCCAGAATATAGGGGTGACTATCTTGAAATGTTTTGATAGCACCATTTGTGGTATTAACATACAAGCAGCTGAAATATGAAAATACAATGTTCCATCCAACTTTAAAACACGTTTTAATTCAGTAATTGTATCGTCAATAAATTTTTCATAACTGGAGTCATCCCATTTGTCCCCAAAACCAATATTTGAATTAACACTCATTGTATAATTTCTATCTGAGTTGAATGGAGGGTCAAGATAAATCATTTGTACCGATTTATCGCCAAGTGTTTTTACATAATCATTACAAGAAGCAATACTCAATGTAATGCCTTCTATGATAGTTTCCGTCATTTTGTCTTTTTAATAAAAACTATACAAATATATTTAAATCAATTTTGTATTTAGAATTATTATTTTAAATGCGTAAGATGCAAAAGTGTTTTTGTGACCAATTGATAAATTAATTGGTTTTCTTGTTTTGTAAATTCTTTATTATAGGGGGAGGAAATCCGTTTATTGATTAAAATATAAATTCGATCTTTTGCTGCTTGACGAACGCGTTTATTCACTTTATTATGACTTGCCCCCGCAACGTTTAGAACGTTTCCTACACCAAGATCGGCATATTTTTCCACGATTTTGTCTATTTGTTTGTTATATTCGCCCATTATAATTGATAAGTTTTTTGGTCTATATATTACTACAATATAATAATCAATTTTATAATGCGTTATCGTAATAATGATAAAATACCATTTTAACATATATTTAGGAAAAAAACCATGGAAGACGTCTTTGTAATTACAACTATTATTACTTTATCTTTTTGTCTATCAAAATACATTGAATATAAATACTTTACTGACGATGTAAAACCGTTGAAGGATATTGTTAGAGACTGTTTATTAGTATTAATGTGTGCTGTATCAGGTTCATATGTTTATTTTTATTTTCAATCAACAATTCGTGATTTTTTTAATGTAGTTACCGAATCCAAGGTATTGTCTAACGCTACTACACAAGTGTTTACTGATAACCCTACTTTTTAATATAAGAATTTAAATTACTAGTAATACTAGGCTGCCGTTTTATGCGTATTGTGTTCGCACTCTTCTGTTGAAATTTAAGAAGAGAAATGAACGTGTGTGCCTGTGATGATAAATTGCGTGAATATAGCATAGTTTCAATGTTGTTATTTGTTTAATTCTAACAAATAACAATAAAAGCCTTTCAATTTTATGTAGATAGGGGGGACATGACCCTATTTATGGTTTTTTTATACAAATAAAACGGGAAGACTGTCGATATCAATAACTTCATTTGGTTTCTCTTTATTCGAAAAAAATTGTTTAAATATATCATATTCTAATTGTGATTCCGGTGAATGATTATGAACAGTTCTAGCAATCATTTTATATAATTTAAAATTAGGATATCGTTCTTGACCATTTTTTTTATATAATATATTTTTACCATTGTCGTCCGTGCACCATCTAGAAATTGTTTTTTGAAAATCGTCTAATTCATCTACATTGTCGTCAATATCAGTTACAAAATCAAATAATGATGAACCCAACCTACAAAGATCAAAACTGCTGTTTGGTTCTAATCTTGGACGGTTATCATTAAAAAAAGGTTCACAGTTATATTGTGTAGAAGCATCACCCTCTTTAGAAAAACTATCGCTGCAAAAAATGTGTTCATTAAATCGATATATACTTCTACCGAAATCAATCAATTTATAAATTTTGCCGTAAGTAGGAACAGTGTAAATTTTATGATCATATTGATAATGTAAAAAATCCTTATCCGTTTTAATATACATTATGTTATTTGTATGTAAATCGTTATGTGTGAATTTGAACATTTTTTGATAGATTAATAAAGTCATTACAATTTGCATTAGCATAGACGCACCGATTGTTTCGTTTATTTCATCGTTTACAAAAAGTTCGTCCAATGTTCCGTTACATTTTTCCATACAAATCATTTGAATTGGAAAATTATTTATATACCCATATAATTCTTCTTCTTCTTCACTTTCTTCTTCACTTTCTTCTTCACTTTCTTCATCATCATCATCATTCTCATTTTCATCACAACTTTCTTCGGAGCTATAATTTACTTCACTTGTAGTTGAATCACTACTAGATGAGGATAATGAAGAAGATCTAGATTTACTATAAACAGAAATTAATTCTTCGTTGTTATCAATAATTTCATTCAAATTTAATTCCGGTAATTCATCACATAGCAACAACACATTATTTGTATTACTAATTGATAATTTTACTTTATTTTTTCGTGAGGAATTAAAAGATAATAATGGATTAATAAGTGATTTGTTATCATTATCTTCAATTGAAAAATATTTTCCAATATTATTGTTAAAAAAATCCGAATTTCTTAAATACTCCACATCATCCGCTATATTTAATTTATATTTATCTTGTAGACCTAAATAAGAGCCATAATAATCTAATCCGTGCGGAACATGGTAATCATTTAAAACAATACTTGTTAAAAAACAAAAAAAGGCATCAATATAAGACGCGTTATTTTTCGATAATATTTTAGGGTAAACAGTATTTTGGTCATTGTTTAAATTAGGCATTGTTCGAATTCTTTCATCAAGAATATCATATTTACCAATCATATATCGATAAGGATCCAATAATGGAGAAAATTTAATAAAAACAGGTTTTTTTATTAACTCATCATTATTCGAAATAGTATGTAAATCAACAATCAAATGTTTATGATTAAATGAAAAACTATTATAATTGCTATTGTTCATGGTGAAAAAATACTCATATATTGGATTATATAATTGTAGATTTGTTATATTAAATGGATTATAATTCTCATCTGTTTGGTCGGACTGTTTTCCTAAAATAGATGGATCTATTAACTTTTGTTTTGAATACAATATTTTTAATTTAGTCATTTAAGTATAACGTTTAATAATAAATTTTTAGTAGAAAATAAACGTGTTTTCCATCCGTATTATTTTATTTTTTTTAATATACTATTGATTGTATAGCATTATGTCGACATTAGAATTAAAAAAATTTGATATGAGGTGGATAACATTTAAATCCGATGAGAATAAAGGACCCGTTATTGTGATGATAGGTAGAAGAGATACAGGTAAATCATTTTTAGTAAGAGATTTATTGTATCACCATCAAGATGTTCCAATAGGAACAGTTATTTCGGGTACTGAAGCTGGAAACGGATTTTATGCAAAACATGTTCCCAAATTATTTATTCATGAAGAATACAGTACTATTCTTATAGAAAATGTATTAAGACGTCAAAAAACTGTTTTAAAACAGATGAACAAAGACATCGAAACATTTCGTAAAACAACAATTGATCCTAGAACATTTGTAATATTAGATGATTGTTTGTATGACCAAACCTGGACACGGGACAAAATGATGCGTCTTTTATTTATGAATGGTCGTCATTGGAAAGTGATGCTTATTATAACTATGCAATATCCTTTAGGCATACCTCCGAATTTAAGAACCAATATCGATTATGTATTCATTTTACGTGAACCGTATTTAACAAATCGCAAACGTATTTGGGAGAATTATGCATCTATGTTTCCTTCACTTGAAGCGTTTTCATCTGTAATGGATCAAACAACTGAAAATTTTGAATGCTTGGTTATAAATAACAATTCGAAATCAAACAAACTTTATGATCAAATTTTTTGGTATAAAGCTGAAAATAGACCTGATTTTAAATTGGGTTCGAAAGAATTTTGGGATATTTCAAAGAATATGGGTTCTGATGATGAAGACGACGCTTATGACCCATCTAAAGCAAAAAAACGAAACGGTGGGCAACAAATTAATGTTAAAAAAAACACTAGTAAATGGTAATATATAAAAAATTCAATATTCATATTTTTATATATTTTTAATCTACGTTATCTACGTTATTATCAATAAATTCATTGGTAATATTAGCAGCTGAAATATTATTTTGCTCTTTGTTTAACAATTCTTCTTCGTGCTTCTTTCTACCTTCTTCATCTGCTACCTCACGGTCTTCGAAATTAACAGTCTCCTTTACACCAATTAGTTCACCTTCTTCATTCAATGTTTGTGTTAAAACATTTCCGGATTTCTCTGCATTAATAATATTCTCTTCAATTGCCTTTTGCTTGGTTTCCTTAACACGTTTATCAAATTCATCCTTCGCCTTTGTCTCATTTTTAATCTTTTCTTGATGTAACTTATTTAATTCTTCTTCCATAAATTCAACACGTCCAGTCTTATAAGCATTTGGATCCCATGGCAACCATACACCGACAGGTGCTACAAAAATATCGTGATTAGGGTCTTTGTCCCTGATCTTTTTACAATGTTGCTCAGCTTCTTCTTGTGTAGAAAAATTACCACGAGTTTTAACACCACGAACTGATGTTTGGAACCCGTGTTCACGTGAGAATTGTTCAGTTAAACGATCTTCATTCTTATCTAAAAAGGTTTGGAAATCATCGGTAACACCACCTTCACGCAAAGTGTTTTGCTCTTCTTTACAAAAATCATTATAATCACCCATTAATGTCTCTACGTTCAAGTTGTATTTATAAGAAATAAAATTGATAAAATCTCCAAATTTGCCCATTGATTTTGTGAAATCCCATTGTTGAACAAATTGATCGAATAGATAAATTTCGCGCTTTGTTAATATTTTTTCGGGTGAAAGAAAAGACATCGTGGTAAAATGTTGTCCAGCAATGGCTTGGTCTTCGTCCAAAACATCTACGTATTTCGTATTTGGTGTTCCGTCTGGTTGGTTTTTTCTTTCAAATCCTGATTCACTCATTTAGCAAATAATTATGATAGAATATTTACAAAAGTGTTTAAGTGGTTTTTTTACACAATCTATTATTATTGATAATTATTATTTTCCAATGATATATTATATTTAGACAATGACTGGAATGTTTGACTTTAGCGAACTCGTAAAACGTGCTCTCAAGTATTTGATTGAGGGTTTGATGGTTGCAATTGCTGCATACGCCATCCCAAAACAATCTCTTAAAATGGAAGAAGTTATCATCATTGCTTTAACAGCTGCTGCTACATTCAGCGTTCTTGATGTATTTGTTCCTACAATGGCTTCCTCTGCTCGTGGTGGTGCTGGTTTCGGTATCGGTGCTAACCTTGTCGGTTTCCCAGGTGGTCTTTAAATTGTAAAGAGATGAAAAATAAGTAAAAAAACATAGTTCCATGTAATTTGGAACTATGTTTTTTATAAATTATTCGTATTATAATGTTTTTATTATTTTACTTACACACATCACATCTAAGCTCCTGGTCTACTATTTCACCATATTTAGCAATAACCGATCGAATACTCGAAAATGTATATGATGTATCGTCAGCGAAATTAAACGTATGTATCATTTTTCCTGCATGACCATCTGTTTGTCTGAAAAGATCATCATACTCTAATGCATATCCAGTAATTAGAGTATCCACAATAGACCCATCGTCGTTTACTTGTCTCAACGTTCTACCCACCAAATGTTTAAAATCAGTCATTCGATACCACGACATATTGTATTTCTGTTATTTTTTGTTAACAGACATATTAACAAAAAGGCCTTTCAATTTTATTGTAGTTTTAATTAGTGATGATAAAATACTTAAGATATAATTTTTTCGTCAGTTTTTTCTTCCATCGAGGTGTCTGGTTCCAATATAACATTTTCTTCTTTAGTTTCTTCTTTTGGTTGTTCTTTAGTTTCTTCTTTTGGTTGTTCTTTTGGTTCTAATAAAGATGCTTCGTTTGTTAATGATTTAACCGACATATTATCAGGTTCATATCCCATAGCAATTAATGATTTCGATGATTCAGCTGTTCTATATGCAGCATATTGACGTTCAATATCATCCTCAGAAAGATTATCATCATAATCATTATTATTATTATTATTCATTCTGTGGGTATCTACTAACCCTGCTTCTAAATTTGGAAAATTATACAATTCTAAATTCGGATTACCGCTAATATAAGTATTGGATGAATTGTCTGCATTTTCTAAACAACAACAAATATATTCCCAAATAGTTTTATTTTCTTTTAGTATTATTCTGGTTGTCCCATCTGCATTTTCTAATTTATATGGAGTGGTTGCTCTAGATTTATCAATAAATTCGACTGGGATGGTAGTTAATAAATCAATTTTTAATTTACGTTTTAATAGATTCGATGCTTCACATATTTTTATATACACATTATATTTTTTATTTAAATAATCTTTCCCATCTTCACCTCTATTAGTAGGTCGTAAACGCAATGTTTTATACAAATCAATGGCCAAAGAATAAAATTCCTTGGACTGTTTTAATTCCAATTCCATGGATGACTGAATTCCCATATAAAGTTCAATCGCACCAAGTATACCCATAACCATTCCAATAAAACACGTAATTCCACTAATATATGGTTGTGCTAACACAGGTTGTAAACCAACCGATGCAGTAGAATTAATGGAAGCTAATATAATTATAGGTAAACGAAAATATTTACCATATGATTTAAAATGATAATATCTACGCCTATGATATTCACTTAAATTTACACAATTAATACGTAATTTCTCACATAAAGATTCAACCTCGGAAGACCATTTTTGAAGCATTATATATATATAATCTAATTATATATAATTTGAACAAGCTAAAGTTTTTACAGAAAAAATCACTTTACTATATTTTTTCTTGTTAAATGTCGCCAACCGGGATCGAACCAGTGTAAGGGAACCAATTTTCCCTTAAGAATGAAACATATTTTTTGGATTTTCATAACTGATTTTCCACATTCTCTTTATTTTGTCTTTATATTGGTTTAAACGCATTCCAGGTAATTGGGTTTTCACTATTGGTAAATTTCGTTCATAAAAATCTCTGTATAATACATTTATATTCGGTAAATCGTCATTAAATATATTTACAGCATCTTCAATATTAGATGCATCATATACAGATTTTTGTTTAAACACATTATCATTATCTATTTTTATAAATAATTTTTGATTACTCACAATCCCCTTTTTATTGTATTCTTGTTCTTCTTTTATTTTTCGCTCTTGTTCTTCTTCCCGTTTCTTATCTTCTAATAATTTTTTGAATTTATCTGCATCCATTTCACGTTGTTTTTCCTTTAAAATTTGTTCTGCATTAGTTATTGGTCTAATTTTTAAAGCTTCTGCTAACTCATTTGTAACCCGTTTACCCCGTCGCGATAATGGACGTTTTATATAATTCACATTGTACATTTCATCTTTCACTAGCAATTCATTCGTTTCTCTATTTTTACGAAGCTTTTCATCTTGTTTTTTATTTATTTTTTCTTTACGTTGTAATTCTTGTATTTCGCGATCTTTTTCCAACGCTTTTATAAGGGCTTTTTTTGATGGCATTTATATAATAAATAGATAAAAAAATATAATATGCTTCATATATTGAATTGAAAAAAAACATATAAAATGTTGTAAATTACTTTTTATTTTTATGTAACCATCCAAAACTCAACGCGCGAAGAATTGATGTTTTTATCTTTTTCATAAGAGTATTTTGATTTTCGTCATTATATAGTGTATATATATACGGTGCACATTCTGGATCAAACCGGCATGATTTGCAAAATATAACTTCATTGTACTTGAACTTATCTCGAATACAAATAAATCGAGAACAAATCGCACACGAAAATAACCCGTCCATGGAAAAACATATCTGACACCCAGATCCTACGGGGTTTATTTTACATTTTGTAAATGTAATACCTTTTCTTCTACTTGTTTTGAGCTCAATATCATTTTTATCTTTATCGCAAGTCGTAATTTCGGGATGTATTTGATCATATTTTGCTTTTATAATTCTTATTTTATAATCATAATCATCATCATCATCATCATCATCATCATCATCATCATCATCATCCAAATATATTTCTGTATTCATTATTCCATTTTTTATTCATTTAAAACAATGAATAAAAAAATATTCAATTTTATTTAATATTACATAATAACTTATCTATTTTTTAATGTTTTTTCGTTTTATTTTAATAATCCGAGTAGGCATAAGTGAACGCTCTAATGCGTTTAATGTGAACAACTCTTTATAGTCGTTGTGCTTTCGGTTGAAATTCAGCGAATCTTTCGCATAGAGTTGTCTTTGTTCCTTCGATGATTTTATAGCACCGTTTGTATTTCGTTCTTCATAAAAGAACGAAATTACACCCATAATTATCGTTCGAAGTCCTAACGCAGGGTTCCAGCTTTCAGGATGCCAGTCTGAGAAACTGAAACAAAGGCTTTTCCCATTTGCTGTAAGACGGCCATTTGGTGTGATCATTTTAATTTTAGGAGGAGCAAATGGATATTCTTTGGGAAGTTCAATACTCCCCATATAGAGCCCCCCTTTATACTCAGTATCGTCTTCACCCTTAAATATGAAGCGCCATTGATATATATTATCTTCCAACGGCATCGCAATGCAATTTGGGATAGGTTCGTTCCTTAAATCGCGTAATTCCCTCTGTATTCGTTTTGTAGTCATATTGGATATTGTTGTTTATAGTTGACTGAAATATTTATAAGCCTTTCAATTTTATGAAAGGATAAAGTTATATTATCTTGGTAAATCACCGACGAAGAAGCGTTATGATTATGCAATTGTATAATTGAATTCTGGGCGAGTTATTAAATCATCAATTTCTGGAATGATTTTACCGTAAATTAAATATTTAACTTCTTCAATTGAAAGTGGATCATAAACTAACACTACATTTTGAAAGAATAAATATTGAAAACATATAATACATCCACCAAATAAAACATAATGTAATATTTGAACGCAAATTTTTTTATTATAAATTTGTTTTTCATTTGTCTCTAAATGTTCATCGTCGATTGATCCTCTCCTATAAGTAGAATGCATTTCAACTAATTCTAATGATTCTTCATCGATTGAATTTTGTGTGACGTTTGTTATGCCGTCGGTTTTTTTTAATTTATAATAATTTTTATAATATCTAACCGAAATATATATTAAACAACATATAAACGTCATTAAAATCCAATATTCTAAAGTGTTTAAAAACAATTCTTTATTTTTTCTTTCTCGTTTATCTATCGCATCATCACGTTCTTGTTCTAAATTTTTCATAATATCAGTGCTATTAGTATTTTTATTAAAAAAAGGGTCAATATATTTAATATAGGGGTTAATATAGGGGTTATTTGGATAACTAGTTTGTAAATTATCAAACATACTAGGGGGCATTGTAGGCATTAACGTATTTTCATTATTAAATAATTCTAATGGTTCACCAACTAATCGTTTAACTTTGTCTGTAAATATAACAGTTTCCATGGGTCCAATATAATAAAAATAAAAACAAATTTCTAATATCGCTATTCCAGTTACATGAAATAAAACTGGATACATTTTTTTCTTCTTATTAAACAATAAGAAGAAAAAAATTATACTGTTGGGAAGAAAACCCAATCTAAGTCCCCGCAAACTTTTTTCCATATCATATCTTGTTCCAACTGCTTTTCTCTATCTTTCATCATGGGTATATAAGGTAAATATTGGGTTTGATCTAATAATGTACATAATTGATATAATGTATATGTGTAATTGAAAAAATTTGTCCGATTAGCAGGACAATGAACTGCCCATGGTTTTTGAATTTCTATAAACAACACACATAAAGTTTCGTGTAATTCTTCATTCATAATGGGTGGTTTTACTCCAAAGATGGAATTAATATATTGAATATGTTCAAAATATTTATTAAGTCCAAGTTTTCTTAGTATTTCTCTCATTTTATCATAATTTATTTGTTTCATATCGGTAATTCGCTCCTTTTTAATACGTGCACGAATTTTATCGATAACTTCATCGGGTATCTGTGTGGTTTCTTTTGCTTGAAATTGAGATAGAATTTCTTTGAAATGATTTAATCTTATATATGCTGTATAAGATACCTCATTTGGAGGATCTTTATTATTTGGTTTTGAACTATCTACTATGTAAGTAATAAATTGCCCACATTGTGAATTGTTACAAATCATAATTCCTTCTTCATCTTGTGGAACCATTTCACCTTTTTCACATAGTGTGCATTGATCGCAAGACAATATATAGTCTTGAGGATTTGTAAATTCATTATTAACATTTCTCCAGTATTCTTGATACATTTTTTTGGATAGGCTATATTTGTCCGGATTTAAACTTTCATTTTTAGTTGATTTTACTTTAAAAAAGGAATTTAGAACCTTTACGTTTTGAGCTTGCTCCCCTGTTGATATTTGTTTTTTTGATTCGAAATAATCAAATATATATTGTGAATTGTCCAAGAGATATTCTCTTTCTTCGTTTTGTAATTTTTTTATTGTATATTTTTTTATTTTTAAATCGTCCCTCAAGTCAAGGATTGTATCTATTTTGGATTTAGGTAAGTTTTTAATTTGTTCTTTTATTAAAATAATTTCTTGTTTTAATTTAGGTATATGCTCAATGAGATTGCTTTTAAATTTATCTAACATTTCCTGATGCTTTTCGTCTAAAGATGTAATTTGTTTTATTTGCGAGTTTTTTGAGGTTTTACTCATAGCATATAAAATGATTGGAACTGTTTTTTTATGTTTTTTGTCCAAGAAATAATATGTTTTCTATGTTTATAATATATATATTCATGTCTACCGATTATAATAATATTGTTATAGAATTAAATGATTATTCGCCAGACGATGTAGACATTTTAAAAATAAAAAAAACAAATGATATTATTAATGAAGATGAGTTCGGGGTAGCATTAGGTGGTAAATTTTCAAAATTGTGCCAGATCGCAAAAATGGATGCTTGGCATGATCATCATACAATTAACGAATTGGACCCTGATACAATTGACGAATTTGTTGTTCGACATATACCAACAGGGTATAATTGTTATAAAAAAAGTGGAACATCTGGTAGTACCTCCGGAAGTACACCTGGAAGTGTTGGCGGTACAGGTCGTCCAACTGATGAAGATATATTTATTTATCGTTATCTTTTAAGCGATGCTCATAAGGCTAACCCAGAATCACAAGCAAAATGTAAACCTAATTGCGAAACTGGATTTGAATCTAATGGATATGGCGATGATTTTTATGACGACAAAATGGTAAAAGAACGTTATATTGTAGGACACGTTCCATTTGTTTCAACAGGAGATGATGATAAAATTAGTTGCGATACACCTTCTTTTACAGCAGAAACGAATGAACAAACATCGCAAGTTCAACATTTCTTTGTTTCTAATGGAATAGATGAAAATATATTTATTATACGTGATGTAGCATATGGTAACTGGGCCGATGATATCACAAAATGGGGAAAAGGTATATATACTGATAAAACGTCACAAATGATTACTCTTCAAAGTGCGGCAGGTATTTTTGATCCCGGACCCTCTACAAATCCTTTTACAAAAGGTGGTGTGCGACAAGGTTTTGTAGATTTGAAATCAAATTCAAGATATGCTATTTTTGATTCTTTTTCAGATGATAATACTTTTAATAATGAAGAAACCGTCATACGTTATCAAAAAACAGATGTTAATATAGAAGAACCTATTTTTAGAAATCAATTGTTGTATACTCGTTACGAGTGTTTACTCTACGCCAAAACAGCCAAATTAGAAAACAAAAATATTTATTATAAACAAGATGCTAAAACATTGATAGAATCTGCTAATGTTAATTTTATTGTTTCTGTACCCGAAGGTAATAAAGAACATCTTTATATTACCACTCAAAAAAATTCAAATAAAGCAAAATCTATTCTTGAATTACCAGAAAATGATATTCCTGTAAAATTAAGTGCATCTAAAAAAGGAACGTTAGATACTAGAATATTTACAAATTATGACTATAAAGATATAATTGAACATAGTGGTAAATTGAAAATTATGACTAAAAAATTCGGTGATCACGGTCAAGCCGTGACTTGCTGTAGAAATAAATTAAGTTATCAATTAATAGAACCAAAAGATAATATTGGCGAAATGTTTTCAATAACTAAAGGAGAAACAAATGGGTTACACGCATTTTTATCTTATGACAGAGTTGCAGTAGCATCTGCTATTTATTATGGATGTCCTATTGTTATTTTTACAAATCATTATGGAGCAACTATATTTTTAAGTAAAAAAATATCGGATACATTAAATACTCCTGTGAATAAACATGCGATGGCTATAAAAAATAATGAAAGTAAAAAAAAAACATTTGAAATACTTTCAAGTGATAAACTTCATATAGATATTCAAACATCTTCTGATTCATCTATTGAAAAAATAAAAGAGTATTTGTCTGTTATACAACAATTTATTCAAGATATTTACACTTATTTAATGGAGACATCAATTGATAAAGAGAATGCAGGACGATTAGATATTGCGTATCAAGCATTATTTCTCATTTTAATCAATGTTTCTACATTTATAAATATTTATTCGTCACATATCATTTTAAACAAAAATGCTTATGAAAATATCGAAGCTATAACCGCTTCATTTAATTTGTTAAACGTCACACATGCCACTATTGAAGGAAAAACTGAGGATGAAATAATAGTTATAATAGACAAAATCAAAGTGAATAATAATGAAATACACCAATTGAATAATAAATTATCAACAAATATATCAAATATATCCATTGTTAAAGATATAGAACAAAACTTTAAAAATATAAAAGAAATTATTGAAGTAACTGGTGGAGTAACTGGTGATTCTTTTAAAAAATTATCACTAATTCGCAATAAATTAAAAATAAACAAAATTAACAAAGAATTAATTGATAAATTTAATCCTTATGCGGGAACACAAAATGAACGAACATGGCGTTCACAATTAACTGGTCGTGTTGGTGAAATTTATACCCAATTAGGGTTAGTTTTATTAGAAGATTTTTATTCCGATATGCAAAACTATGTTTTTAATGATTTTCTAGTTAAAAGTGAAAATCAATTAAATGTTGATATAAAAGATATTTTTTCGATGATAATGAATCGCATAGCAAGATCTAGTTTTTTAAACAAAGCAACCCAAATATATTTTTTAACAAGTGTAGGAAGAGAAATCGACGACGCTAACGACGGAAAGACAAAACAATTGGATTCGGGTTTAGTTGGGTCAGCCGAAATTACACGTCAAAAAAATGCTATAGTTGAAGCGATCGAAGCATTAAAAACACCGATGGAAGCAGAAAAAAAAAAAGAACTAGCAGATGCTAAAAAAATAGCTAAGAAAAAATCAACAGCAAAAGCTGCTAGTAAAAAAATCACCATTTTTACGTGTAAATTTAGTAAAAAAGTACAAAATTTAGAGTTACAAATAGAAACATTATATAGTCAGTTGGCGGATGTAGTTTTGGAAGAAAGAATTAATGCGAATGTAAATTTAAACTATGATCGTTCTGTTAATTATTTTGTTGAAGATACATTTTCCCGAAATGAAATATATGATAAAATACAACATAATTCTACAGGTAGAGAAACAGAATTAACTTCTATAAACCAATTAGAAATCCCTGTAGAAGAAATTGAAGATACTGAAATTATTACAATTGATATGGAAATAGATAAACCAAATAGTGATGATATAGGTGGAGATGAAATTGTAATTAAAACGAAAGACGATGTAGATATTGAAGATGATACATTAACTACAAAACAATATCACACTAAATTTAATAAAGCAACTAAAACAGATTTAATTATTACAACTCGTTCGGGTAAAAAAGCAATTACAAAAATTTTACGCAGTGGGGTAATATATGGAGGTGGTAAAAAGATAAACAGACGTAAAACATATAAACGCCGAAAAACAAAACATAAAAAAGTAAAACAAAAGAAAAATACACAGAAAAGACGAAAAACAAAACGAAAAAAAATGAAAAAAGGTGGTGAGGGTCCAACACAGGTTTTACAACAACCACAATCACACGGTTTATTTGGTCAAGAACCAACCGAAGCAGATTTGGAAAGAATGTACGAACAGAACGATAAAGAAATGCGAGATCAAATGGAAAAACAGAAACAAATGGAAGCAAAAACAACAACAGCAGCAGAAGCAGAAGCAAAATCCCAACAAAGACCAACTAATCATTATGAATTATTTTTACATTCAATGAATTATGCAATCGACACAAATAAAAACATTTCTGAAACATATAAAATGATACTTACATATACTAAAATAAATAAAACAAAACTTGTGAATAAAGCACAATCTAGTTTAATGATTAAAATTGTGAATTTGTCTGAAACCAGATTTTTATTAGAAACAGTAAAAACTATATTAGACCAAACATATGGTTCATCTGAAGGACAATCTGGTGGTGGTCGTCAAAGTTTAAAAACGATGCTCAAAACGGCATTTTCACAATCAATTTATCAAGGCAAAGCAAAAAAATATGTGGAAGCATATTTGAAACAAAAAAAAGTCGAATGGATTACGTTTGCAAGAGACATTCTCACATTTGCACAAACATCCGGAGAAGTAGATATAGCAACGTTTGTTAAAAAAACTGAGACAGGATATACGATATTGGAAACGTATGAACTAGATTTAACCGGTTTCGCATACTTTTTACATATTTTAAAAAATAGTACGAAAAAAATATTACCCGAAGATTTTAAACAATTAAAAATAGAATTATTAAATAATGCAGACTATTTTACTGCTATGATTTCACACAAGAAACCTGAAATTTCCGAAAAAGAGTTGGTGACTATAACAACGGATGGTAAACGTGTAAGAGATATAACAGAAATAACGAAATTTAATGATGATTTAAACGAATTAGATCGTATAGATGATTTATCACAAACCGATAATAATTTTCCAGCATTTAACACAAATGTAATACTTCAAACAATGATTTCAAACAGTTCTTTATTAACAATATTTATGAACTTTTTAATAGAAGAATACAATGAACAGCAAAAACCGTCTTATTCGACCGAAGAACACAAATCAGTCATAACAGGCAAAATTAATGATTTAATAGCCAATATAGATGGTGTACGAAGTAAATTTGCGGAATTACAAATTAGTAGGCCAGATGATGATGAAACATTATTTATTGAAATACAAAGGGCAAATACAATAGAAGAATTACAATCAATACATTAAAAGGGGGGTTTATTTATTATAACAATAATATACAGAAATGGCCGATAAGAATACATTATATATTGATGTAGAGAAGGTTAATATTAATGATAAACAATTAAAAATTATGGTATTTATAATGAATGCATTAGAAAAAGGTTGGTCGATAAAAAGAAAAAATGATCAATTTATTTTTACAAAAAGACATGAAGGAAAAATGGAGGTTTTTGATGAAAAATATCTCGAAACATTTATTCAATCAAATTTTGATATGAATATATTAAAGCATACATAAATTATAAGTATTATTTTAGTAGCATACAGACAGACAAAAAAATAAAAAATGGAAAAAAATAAAAAAAAAATAACAAATAAAATACCAATCGTTGTTTAGGCGTATATCGACTTAAAATAAGAATTATATATTTATATTTAGCAATTAATATTTTACAACAATTAATTATTAATTAATTAAATTAACAATTTAATTACTTAAACACGTGTCAAGAGTTATAATATTTGTAAAACTATGCTTTATAAAAAATGAATAAAAAATGAATTAATTAATTAAATCCCAAATTTTTTTTCTATACCATAGATATATAAGAAAATGGCTGGAGCACTTATGCAACTCGTCGCCTATGGCGCACAAGACGTATTCCTTACTGGAACCCCCGAGATCACTTTCTGGAAGGTGTCCTACAGACGCCACACCAACTTTGCTATGGAATCTATTGAGCAGACATTCTCTGGTCAAGCTGATTTCGGCCGTCGCGTAACATGCACAATCAGCCGTAATGGTGATTTGTGCTACCGCACATACCTTCAGGTTACACTTCCTGAGATCAACCAAGCCATGGGTGGAGACGATGATGTCTATGCCCGTTGGTTAGATTTCCCTGGTGAGCAACTCATCGCCCAGGTTGAGGTCGAGATTGGTGGTCAACGCATTGACCGTCAATATGGTGACTGGATGCACATCTGGAACCAACTTACCATGTCTTCTGAGCAACAGAGAGGTTACCACCAGATGATTGGTAACACCACTCAGCTTACATACATCACTGATCCTTCCTTCGCTGATGTCTCTGGTCCTTGTTCCGCTGCCGGTGGTCCTTCCCAGGTATGTGCCCCTCGCAAGGCTCTTCCTGAGACCACTCTTTACATTCCTCTTCTTTTCTGGTTCTGCCGCAACCCCGGACTTGCCCTTCCCCTTATTGCCCTTCAATACCACGAGGTCAAGATCAACATTGATTTCCGTCCTATCGGTGAGTGCTTGTGGGCCGTCAAGACCTTGAACGGATCCGGAACCCAGTCTGTCTCCCAGGCTTACCAACAATCCCTTGTTGCTGCCTCCCTTTACATCGACTATATCTTCCTTGATACTGACGAGCGTAGAAAGATGGCCCAGAACCCCCACGAATACCTCATCGAGCAACTTCAGTTCACCGGTGATGAATCCGTCGGTTCTTCCTCCAACAAGATCAAGCTCAATTTCAACCACCCTTGTAAGGAGCTTGTCTGGGTTGTCCAACCCGATGCTAATGTAGATTACTGTTCTTCCCTTGAAGGTGGACAGACCCTCTACAAGACCCTTGGTGCCCAACCTTTCAACTACACTGATGCTATTGATGCTCTTCCCAACGCTGTCCACGCCTTCGGTGGACCTGCTGAGACATCTGGAACTAACGCCTTCATCACATCAGGTGGTCTTTTCCAGGACCCTGGATCCATGAGCGGTGCTGATGGTACCCAGTGGGATGGTTTCAATCAGGCTGCACCTGATGCTGAAGGTTCTTACGTCTCTGATGCCGGAACATTCGTCCTTGCCGAGACTGCCCTCGACATGCATTGCTGGGGTGAGAACCCTGTCGTCACCGCTAAGCTTCAGCTTAACGGACAGGACCGTTTCTCCGAGCGTGAGGGTTCTTACTTCGATGTTGTCCAACCTTTCCAACACCACACCCGTGCCCCTGATACCGGTATCAACACCTACTCCTTCGCCCTTCGCCCCGAGGAGCACCAACCTTCTGGAAGTTGCAACTTCTCCAGAATTGATAACGCCACCCTTCAGCTTGTTCTTTCCTCCGCCACTGTCGGTGGAACTGCCACTGCTAAGGTCCGTGTCTACGCCACCTCTTATAACGTGCTTCGCGTAATGAGTGGTATGGCTGGTGTTGCTTACTCCAATTAAGCACCAGGTCGATAACATTTATCTTCTAATAAAATTATAAAAATAAAATTATAAATTAATATATACGTAATTCGTATATATTAAAAGTATTTTCAATAAAAATCTATATAAATAAATCAGGACTACCTTTTTATAAATATGTCACTTCGAACCTATCAATCCGAAAATTTACATACACAAAATGATTTATTAATGAAATGTTTAATGGATTTTTATAGTGATAAAAACAGATTACATGAAATGATGAATATTATTAATGGTGAATCCAATATATCATTACGCATAGTTGATTGGTTTGTAACCAATTATGCGAAAAAATTTTATACTATTTACGAATTACCTGTAGAAAGAAATGGTAAGACTATTGTGTCTCGGTTTAAAGTGTATAATGATTACAAATTGAAACTAAAAGCATATTCAAAAAAACGGTTTGATCCTTTTTGTAGATGGGAACGAATAACCATCCCCTATAATGACGATAATTGTATGGAAACTACAATTGGACAACTCAATTTTTTTAAGTGGGCAATTGAGAACAACATTATTGATTTTATAAAAAAAAATTATGAAGATATTGAGAAAGATATGAATGACCGAAATAGTATTTCCAAAAAGAAAAAAGATACTACCGAATTACAAAACGCGAATATTACAATTGCTACTGATGCAGGAAAAACGCGTAAAAAACGAGAAGAATTATCAATTTCTGCGTGTAAATGTATTAAAAAGGAGAATGTTAAGATTATTGTATCATTTAATTAATAAGATACTAAGAAACCGATTTGAATTAGTAATAACTTAAATTATTTATTAACATAAATGATTTAAAAACAAACGAATTAAAAAATCTATATAATGTCCGACAAAAAAAAAGAACATCTATCATTAGTTGTATGCGGACACGTTGATGCAGGAAAATCGACAACAACTGGACATTTAATATTTAAACTTGGCGGAATTAGCCAACGTGAAATGGATAAATTACAAACAGAAGCCAATTTACAAAACAGAAGTTCTTTTGCTTTTGCCTATTATATGGATAGAGATAAGGCGGAAAGAGAAAAAGGTGTAACTATAAATTGCACTACAAAAGAATTTTTTACTGACTCATATCATTATACTATTGTTGATGCACCTGGTCACAGAGATTATGTAAAAAATATGATCACTGGTGCTGGATGTGCTGATGTAGCCCTTCTTTTGGTACCTGCTGAAACAGGTGGGTTTGAAACAGCCATTGCGAAAGGTGATCATTCTTCAGGTGAAATACAGGGTCAAACCAGACAGCACGCACGCTTATTAGGTCTTCTTGGAATTGAGAAATTGATTGTTGGTGTGAATAAAATGGATTCTGTAGATTGGTCTGAACAGAGATACACTGAAATCAAGGAGGAAATGACGAAAATGATTATGCAAGCCGGGTTTAAGCCAAAACAAGTTGCTTTTATTCCTTATTCTGGATATAAAGGAGAAAATTTAGTAGAAAAATCCGACAAAATGCCTTGGTATAAAGGCTGGAGCGCTAATGTGAATAAAGATACCGTTGTAAGTGGTTATACATTATATGATGCACTTGAAAAATTAGCACGCCCACCAAAGCGAAATCCCGACGGTGATGTTCGTATTCCCATTAATGGAATTTATAAAATTAAAGGAGTAGGTGATGTTATTACTGGACGTGTTGAACAAGGAATTTTAAATACTGGTGATATAATTCGTATTGCACCAAGAGGTCAAACTGGATTGAAAGTATTTAGTATTGAAATGCATCATAAAACGTGGGATCAAGCCGTACCAGGAGACAATGTTGGATTAAATGTGAAAGGACTCGATATGAAAACAAATCCGGTAAAAGTAGGTGATGTTATATCACTTGAAAAACAACCCATTCTTAAACCTGTGGAAAGTTTTGTAGCACAGGTTGCAGTGCAGGAGCATCCAGGTCAACTTAAAACTGGATTTAGTCCTTGTGTTCATGTTCGAACTGCGAAATCTGCGTGTAAAATGACCAAGATTAATTGGAAAATGGGTAAGAAAACCGGAAATATAAAGCAAGAATCTCCTCCTTTTTTGGAACAAGGTGAACAAGCTGAAATTGAGTTTGCACCTCAACAATTACTCTATTTAGACGAATTTGATAAATGTCCTGGATTAGGACGTATCGCAGTTATGGATTCAAATCAATTGGTTATGTTAGGAAAGGTAATGAGTGTTAAATATAAAGAATATAATAAAAAGAAGTAAATTTATTTGATATAATGTATTTATTTTGTAATACATTATATTATATTATATGAAAAATAGTCGTTATGAAGGAACTCTTTTACAATATTTATGAAGTACACATTCACTTATTAGCGATATGTTATTATGAATAGAATCAATCGATGTTGAATTTAAATTATTTAAATCAATTTTATTCATCACATCAATAATTTTATTTAAATTATTATTCATACTATTTGTATTCATAGCCATATTTATAAATAGAAATGAATAACCACACGCTAATATTAGTAAAATAAACATACTATAATTAATATTTCTAATGTTAACATTATCTTGATTTTTATCAGTGTCGATTTTGTCTAATAATTGTTCTTTCATTATAATCTTAGTAATTAGAATGAAAACAACTTTAAATCTATTTATATCATTGATATTTGTTAGGCTTTTTTTATTTCATAAAAAGCCTTGTCTGTTTCACATATACAATCCCAAAAGGTGCTCATCGCCCCAAAACAAGAATTCATACCTTCCTTACTTTCATGATGGAAATCGTGCATATCTCCTCCAGCCATACCCGGAAGCCCACGCCAAATAGAAAGAGGGAAGGGTAAATTATATCCACAATGTGCGTCTAATGTTTTCCACATTCTGAGAAAAATCCAGAATGATAATAGATAAAGATGTGAACCCATAATAAAACAACCGGTTAATGTTGGTATAATATTCGCTACAATATCTTCAATTGGGTGTGCCCATTCAGATGCTTGAGCAATAGGTTGTTTAAATTGGTGATGTTGTTTATGAATATATTTATATAAAAATGGAGTATGTAATGCTCTATGTCCCCAATAAAATAATGTATCATTTATTATGAATGAAACCAACAAATCTCTACCACAATCTATCCAAGATACAAGAAGCCATGAACTATAATCTGTTTTCATTCCCATGTAAAGAAACGCATCATAACCGAAACAGTATAAAGAAAAGGGAACAATTATGAAATGGTTTCTTATATTTTTATTTAAACACTTTTCTACAAGATTATACGGTGGGTCCTCACGGGGATATTGTAATACTCTGTCTACGAACCATCCATTCATTTGTATTATATCCATCATAAAACTATATCCAAATGTTAATGAATGAACCAAAACTATTAACATAGTAAAGTTTACACGATCACTTAGTTCTACCATTTTAATTTTAATAATAAAATTAATAATATATTTTTAAGTTAATTTTAAATATTTGTATTTTGTTTTATATAATATATTGTATAATGTTTGAATATATTGGTCAGCTATTTTCTTCTTTATTAAATATGTCTGTTTTTACGAATGACGATTCGTATAATTTGAAACCCAAGGAAAAAGAGGAAGAGGAAAAGGAAATAAAAGAGGAAAAAGAGGAAAAAGAGGAAGAGGAGGAGGAAGAGGAGGTGGATGAAGATAAAAAAATATCCGAAACATTCCAATTTATTGAGATAAATGATGATGACGCATTCGATTTTTTTATTACAAAATTTTAAATACGATCCCAAATTTCATCCACCAAACCATATTTCATACACGTATCTACATTCCACCATAGATCGTGTTTCAAAATTTCTCGCAACTGCTTCTTTGGAATATTCGCATTGTCTTTATAAATATTAAGAATCCGGTCCATAAGTCCTTTGTTATTTTCGAAATCATCTTCAAGTTCTTGCATTTTCCCCCATGAACCAGAGGACAATTGATGAATGAGCATATGTGCATTTGGACGAATATATCGCTTTTCACCGACTACACTAATCAAAGTTCCAGCAGATGCAGTAGCACCTTCTATAATGGTATATATAGGTACTTTACACGCTTTAATAATATCAATCGCAGTCAATGCACTAAACACACATCCTCCATAAGAATTGATATGCAAATAGATAGGGATAGGGTCTGTGCAAAGTTTGTGTGCGAGAACAATATTATCAATTTCACATTTACGAATAAATTCAATCAATTCGAAAATATTATCTCTATTCACTTCTGCGTGAAAATATATATGATTGTTTTCTTTTGATATTTTTTTCATTTTTCCAGATTCAGAATTCACTACATCATCGCCATCACTATCTCCATCACTATCACTATCTACAACATTCTTTTTGCCTTTCTTGTGGATCAAGAATACATTTTTAGCAGATTTAACGCTACGTGTTTGTCGGGAGTTGGCGTGTTGATACTTTAGCATTTTTAATACAGGTATTTAATTACTTGTATTAAATAATTTCATTTTACATTCAATTTTATCTAATTATTTAGGAACAGGAAATGGACGTTGATTTGCTTGAATTTCTAAATTTCGGGGCATAATCAAAGGAATTTGTCGATCAACAATAGAAAGAGCTTGGCGTTGTTTTAATTCCGGATTAACTTGTCCTTTAGGTGTAACTAAATTGGTTGAACCAATACCAAAAAGTTCAGATTCAATATCATTAGGATTACCGGATAACATCGAATCTGGTAATTTACCTTGAATTAATCCGTGACCTGCATCTAAAGTAGGTGTAGCAATACCATATTGAACATTTGTTTTATATTCAATTTGTTGTCTATATGCGGTTTGTTCAACTAAGTAATCTCCTGGTGTATTTTTATTACGTGTAGAAGCCATTTATATTATAAGTATATAAAAACCCTTTTATTTAATCTTATTATAAATAGCTTTATAACTTTCGCGCATTTCATTAAATTCATTTTTATTCGTGAAAAAGTCCCATAAACAATGATGAAAATCTTTTAAATTATCATATGAAAACATAACGGCTAAACCAATTGATCGATCAGTTGATAACATTTTAGCAGCAGCAAAATCATACAAGGATTGAAATAAAATATTGTCTTTTGTTTCGTCAAATATATAATCCATAGCTTTTGAAGCCGATTCAAAATCATAATTAATTTCATCACGGGTAATTTCGTCGAGATATGAAGATTTATCTACATTTTCAGTCATATTAAATAATGAACGTAAACAAGAACGAAATTCTGCATCATTTGTGTAGTGAATAACATTGTTAGAAATATTATAAATTTCCATTAAACAATCTAAAAACCTAATATTTAAATTGTTTTATTTCCTAAAGTCTAAAAAGACGAGCGAAGAATGTCTTTCTTTTTATAGTTTTTTTTCCTTTTTTTGCTGTTTTTCTTGTAGCCTTTTTTGCGGTTTTCTTAACCCTTTTACCTGTTTTACGCTTTAAAGTGCGTTTTTTTCCTCCTGTAGTATGTTTTAATGCGCAACCCATTTATATATAATATAGACATTTTTATTTAAACGCTCTTGTTGCTTGGTCTTCCGTTAATTTCATTGTCTGCTGGAACACGAGTGTCGGATCCTCCGCGAACCCAACCTTTCATAGCACTTTCTTCTATATTCAAGCGTGAATCGGCAACACGTTCTTCCATGTCTTGATTGGTAGGATATAATGTATGTCCCATGAAGCTTTGAGACATAATGGTAGATGTGCTTTTTTTATCACCCATTGGCTCACCCTCTAGTAATTGTAATTCGAGAGAGGGATCAACTGAACCTCTTCCTAAATAAGGAACGGTTGTAAATTGACGTTGCATTAGATTTAAACGTCCTAAATGACGGGCTTTATCTTTATCGTGTAAAAGAGATGATTCCCCATCAATATTATTACCACCGACACCGCTACCAGTTACAGAGTTAGGCATAACAGCAGGTTGTTCTGTTGCAAATTGAATTTGCGATTCGCCACTATTTTCGCTAAAATAGTTAGTAGTGCTATAAGAAGAAAACCGATCATTTTGAAGTTCCTTTTGTGTTTGAGTTGTTTTATCATCCTCAACACGGTCAATATTGTAAAACGTATAATTACTATCGCGAGACATTTGCTTTTATATATTTGATATATATTTTGTCTTGGGAAATAGCGTTATTTTTAAAAAATAACATTATTTTTAATTAATATAAATTATGTCTTGGATTATTCCTAACAGATGCTAACATGTTACCTTCTTTTGCTGATATCATATCTCCGTAGCAAAATTCGGCAAAACTGGTTTGATCATTCGGAATAGTGGTATTGGCTGTACTATAAAATTGTCTCATTGATTGTTCTAATTCTAAATTATCGGTTACATCTTGGAAAAGTTTATTAGTTATATCAGGTTGATCGGGATTAAGTATTTGAATGGATCGTTTTGTTTCTTCTAAAATATTATGTTTGCCTTCTTTTGTATAAGAAGGTTCAGCCGGAGAACGTTTTGAGTTATAATCATAATCACTTATCAATACATTTGATAGCGGATTAGATGCATGACTACGTTGAAATGTGCTGTTTAATTCGGGTACAATATCAACTTTCGGTCCTTTTCGGTCATATAATTTAACTAAATTACCATCGACAGTTTTAAAACCTTCTTCTTTCATTTTTTCCGTATGATAATAAAACATTAAATAAATGCATAAAATGCTTACTACGGACACTGCTATAATATTAATTTTTTTTGTAGTAAGATAAGAGAATGCAGTTAAAACAAGAACAATGCGTGTAATAGCATTTAACTTTTGATTAAAACTCATAGTTTCGGTGGGAAAAAACTCTAAAGCATGTTCTGTATGTAATAAAACATTAGGGTCTTCTGCCCAAAAATGAATAATTGTTTTTTTATTAACAATATCAAATGTTGGAGAAATAACTGGTTCTTCTCTCTCATCTATTTCTTCGCTAGGTGCAATCTGTTTCAAATCCTCTAAATCTTGTTCAACTATATCAATTTTTGTAGGATTAATCGAATTAGACATTATATATATATTCTTTGTTATAAAAATATATATTATTTATGCTTTAAATTTTTTTTATACATTTTTCATCCATTTGAAAAGTATCGCATTTTTTTGTATCGGGAACAATTTGTAAAACACATTTTGATTTTTCACCATAAACGGGTTCAGTGCATCCTTTTTCTATATGTTTTCTTGTTTTTTTATTTAAAGTACATCGTGAACGAAAATGTTCATACCTTTCGCGAATATCTAGATAAGTAAGTCCAGAAGTTTTACCAAGCATAGTATTAATCGCTTCGTGCAGTTTATAAATATAACGTGAAAATGTATTTCTATTTTTCATATCTTTCATTTTTAAAGGTAATTTCTTAAAATTAGCACACAAATTATCTCTACATTTTCCACAAGGCAAAATATTTCGCATATTTAATATAAAATTTCTATAATTTTTCTTATCATCACAAGTTGGTTTGATAGGATAGTTAAAACTGATGGAATGTAAAAAATGCCATGCGCTAGGTCCCCATACGCTTGTTAGCATTCCATCATTTGAATTAAAATCCTTATTTTTATAAACTTTTTTAGTTTTATTTTTACGTGATTTATTTTTATAAGTTTTAGTCATAATTATAGTATAATGATAAAAAAACAAACCACCAAATTTTCTAAATAAGGAATTTTTTTAATATAAAAATATAATAGTATTTTATAAAATGTCGAAAAATATTTTTGCTACACTATATACTGATTATATCAAACCACTTGATAAATATATTTTAACTGTAATTATGTTGATTATATTTATAGTTGCCGGATATTTGGGATATAAATGGTTTATTCAATCTACTATTGAAAATTTACCAAATGAAAATCTAGCAAATATTAACCGTCGTGAAAGTGATGCTGAAATATTATTTTTCTCTGCAGATTGGTGTCCTCACTGCAAACGCGCAAAACCCGAATGGGACAATTTTAAAAACAATTACAATGAAAAAAAAATAGGAAATTATAATTTAAAATGCACTAGTGTTGATTGTACTGAAGGGGACAGTCCATTAATACAAGAATATGCAGTTGATGGATATCCAACTGTAATATTGAAAAAGGACGGAAAACGTATAGATTATGATGCTAAAATAAGCGAAGATAACCTACAAAAATTTGTAGAGGAATTCTTAGAGAATAAGTGAATTTAAAAATTTCTCACCGTGTTGTTTACCAATATCAATCAATTGTTTACGATATTCGGAAGAATTTGCAAAATCGATAACTGTATCAAACGTCGTTGGAATATCATTTATACAAATTTGATAATCGCATTCAATTTTTTTCTTATTATTTGTAAATTTAATAAGATTTTTTAATAAAACTGAAAAGTAATCTATCATTGTAGATGTATCTGTTACTATTTTATCAGATTCATCATTTGTAAAGTCTTTATAAATACCTAATACTTCACAATTATCTACAGTTTCCATGTCTAAACAATTTTGTAATGGATAATTTAGGAAAAGACCTCCATCCGCATAGGCTTTATCCTCTTTAATTAAAGGTTGGAATACCATAGGTAAACAACAAGAAGCATATATTGCTTCAATTACTTTCCAATCCGGGTGAGTTTTGTACGATATACAATCACATGTAAAATAATTCAATTCAGTTGTGTAAATATAAAATTCTTTCTTTGTTTTATCAAATAATTCTTTCATGGTGATATTTAAATCCATATCAATGCCCTTAAATAGTGGATCAAATGCTTTATAAAAAACACTTATATCGAATGCACCGCAATTTTCAAATGAAGCGATGCACTTTTTAACATCATAATTAAATATTTTATCCAAAGGACGTTTTATTAAAAATTTCTCCAATGTATCCCAGTCGTATTCTAATAATAAAAACAATATGATTATTGTTCCAACTGATGTTCCGTGAAATGTTTGTATAGTTTCAAGTTTCCAAAAGTCTTGTTTATGTAGTTCTTGCAAAGTACCATAAACAGAAAGTCCAAATATTCCACCCCCAGAAATAACAATATGTTTTATATTTGGTTTATTATTCATATAAATAATTACCTAATAAATTATTTATATATTTTTTTTATCATAGCTTTTTATATTAGAATGTCTTGCTTTTTATTTACTGATGATAGTGATAAGATAGATAATGTTAATATAGATGATTTGTATGAAAAGCGTCAACAACGTGACCTTAGACAGGTGTCTATTTTTAATAAAATATTAAATCGTATTCATAAAAGAATAAAAGTAACAGGAAGAAATAAAACAAATGAACAACACATATGGTTTACTATTCCGGAATATATTTTTGGCGAACCTGTATACAATAAAGCAGATTGTATAGCTTATGTTATAGCCAAATTAGAAACAAATAAATTTCATATTCGTTATATACATCCAAATACATTGTTCGTTTCTTGGTCAAATTGGGTTCCATCTTATGTGCGAAGTGAATATAAAAAACGAACAGGTGTTACAGTAGATGAACTTGGACAAGTTGTTTCAAAAAAGAATGAATTAATAGAAGATACAAATAATCCAAATTCAACAATTTTAAATACAGGTGAGCGTGTAGAAGATACCTCAAAGAAAATTTACAATTCGACAGAAAATTATGTTCCAACCGGTAAATTGATATATAATGCAGATATGTTTAATCATATCGATAAAAAAGTGAATTAAACAAAATTGAATGTGTTAAATAATTCATTATTTTATACATAAAAATGAATTATCAAGTAACACACATCAAAAAGTATCGAATTATTATAAATGAAAAAATCAGTCGTTATAAAAAACAACAACAACGAATATGGAATTCTTATTTTAAAAGATTAACCAATCTACAATCCACATACATAAATGAGAGAGATAACCAACCACGTAACTGGTATAATTACTGTTTATGGGAATTAAAATATCTACCTACAATTAATTCGAAATGTAAAATATTCGAAAAAAAAATTGAGGTCCATCTCAACACATACATAAATATTATATTAAAAAATAAATACTTCAAAAATCTTAATCGAGATATTATTTTATATATTGTCCAATATATTTATTAATCAATTTCTTCAATACTAGGTTCTTCATATTGTGGCTCTGTATCTTGTGTTGGTATTTTTTCATCATTTGTTTCTTCAGGTTGTTCTGTGCCCATCGTGCTATATTTCATAATAAATTCTTGTAATTCTTGTTTTTTCGCGTCAAAATCACTTACATCGGCTGTAGGATTATCATACATCCATGTTTCTAATTCATCTAATTTTGATTTAATGGTTGCTTTATCGTCATCAGATAGTGCTTTATTATCTAAAACTGACTTACTTTGATATAAAATGGAATCAAACTCGTTTTTACTTTCAACCTTTTTTTTCATAGCTTCATCATCCGCCTTATATTCGTCGGCCTCGGCAACCATTTTATCAATATCGTCTGCACTTAATCGACCTTTTTCGTTTTTAACAGTAATTTTTTCCGTTTTGCCACTAGACTTTTCGAGTGCACTAACATTCAAAATTCCATCAGCATCTACATCATAGGTTACTTCAATTTGTGGCATTCCTCTTGGCATGGGAGGTAATCCGGAAAGTGTAAATTCACCCAATTTATTATTATGTGAAGTCATTTGACGTTCGCCTTCGAATACTTGTATAGTGCAACCAGGTTGGTTATCGACATATGTGCTAAAAACTTGGGATTTTTTACAAGGAAGAGTCGTATTTCTAGGAACAAGAACAGTCATAACACCTCCTGCTGTTTCAATTCCCAAAGACAATGGGATAACATCCAATAATAAAAGACTATCTACTCTCTCGTCTTTTATACCCGTTAAAATAGCTCCTTGTACTGCTGCACCATACGCTATAGCTTCGTCAGGATTAATACTTTTACATAATGATTTTCCATTAAAATAATCACTTAATTGTGCTTGAATTTTTGGAATACGCGTTGAACCGCCTACTAGAACAATATCGTGAATATCATTTTTAGCCATATTAGCATCACGTAAAACTTTTTCTACAGGATCAAATGTATTTTTAAACAAATCCGAACAAATATCTTCGAATTTTGCTCGAGTAATACTCCCTGCATAATCAATACCTTCAAACAATGAGTCTATTTCAATGCTTACAACCGTAGATGATGATAATGTTTTCTTGGCCGTTTCACAAGAATTATGTAGCCTACATATTGTTTTTTTATTTTGAGAAATATCACGTTTATGTTTGCGTTTAAAATCCTGAATACAATATTCAATCATACGTCGATCGAAATCCTCTCCACCCAAGTGAGTATCGCCCGCAGTGGCTTTTACTTCAAAAATACCATCTTCAATCGTCAATAAAGTAACATCAAATGTTCCACCACCCAAATCGTATATCAAAACATTACGTTCTTGTCCCGCGCAATCTGATTTTTTTTCTAAACCATATGCGATTGCTGCTGCAGTCGGTTCATTAATAATACGCATAACATTCAATCCGGCTATAACACCTGCATCCTTTGTTGCCTGTCTTTGTGAATCATTAAAATAGGCAGGGACAGTAATAACAGCATCCATTATAGGACACCCTACATAGGCTTCAGCAATTTCCTTCATTTTAACTAAAACCATGGAACTAATTTCTTCTGGTTGGAATGTTTTCAATTCGTTTTTATATTTTACTTGAATAACGGGTTTATTTTGACTGTCAGCTACCACCTTATATGGAAAATGTTTAATATCTGATTGAACAGTAGTATCGGTAAATGAACGACCAATCAAACGTTTCGCATCAAATACTGTATTCTCATAATTTTGAACAGATTGAGATTTCGCACCGTTACCAATGATTCGTTCATTTTCATTAAAAGCAACATAGGAGGGGGTTGTACGATTTCCTTGATCATTCGCAATAATATCAACATTGTTGTTTTGCCAAACAGCTACACAACTATAGGTAGTACCTAAATCAATACCAATACAATAATTTGTCATATGGTCTTATTTAAAGATAGATCTTTAAATAATTTTTTATATCATTTATAAAGGTTTAATATATTCCTTTTTAAGATTATCGAGACATTTGTTACAAATAAATTTATATGATTTATAAATACGCGGAAATGGAAAATCATCATTAAAAATAGCCCGATAATAAATAGTGGTTATATCGGTAAGACCTTCGGAATAAATGCACTCTAAATTACATTCACCGCAATTCACATAGATATAAGACTTAATTAATCGCACAATTTCTCTTGGACAATATTTTAACATATATCATATTTGTATATTTCTTCTTGTAAAAGTGAAAGCATCCAGTGATAAAGAGGTTTTTCATTGAAATTAGTCGTTATTAAATGATTGAGTATTTTTTTCTCAATACATTTCGCGTTTAAATGTTCATAATATTCCATTTTCAACCGTTTTCTTTCTTGGTTTTTAAAATGATTTATATGATTTGGACTATAACCATCTTGTTTATCTTGGACATTTAACCACAATAATTTCTTTTTGTTTATAAAATAAATATAAATATAAATTGCCGAAATTAGATCATCACGTCTTGAGGGTGATAAGCCGTTATGTATGTTTAAACTAATAAATTTAGGCGTACCCGTAATAAAAATAGTGTCGTTTTTTCTAGGAAATGGTTTTAAATTTTCATCAACATAGATATATGATAGTCCAAAATCGATTAAATATATATTATCTTGTTTTATCATAAAATTGTCCGGTTTAATATCGCAATGTAAAACCCCACATTCATGGATAAAACTTAGTATTTCAATGATTTTTAATATATCCAACAAACAATCTTTCTTGGACATTGATCTATTATTATAATAATCTTCCAAAGAACAATCGTAAAGAGGCATAATTAATGTTGGTAAATGTTCATATAATCCATACCAATAAACAAACGGAACAAATGATGAATGTTTAGAATTAATATAATTTAATATGCGTGTTTCGTGTTTTAATAATGGTATAGGGGTTTCGATAGTTTCAGTTTTTATAGCAACCAATTCATTAGTTCTATTGTATTTTCCTTTATATACATTACTAAATTGCCCTTCTCCTATTTTAGAAATTATAGAATATTTATTAGCAATCATTAATAGAATAATTATAATTATTTATATATTATTTTAATATAGAAATAATATAAGTATGAATGAAATAATATTTACCAGTATTTTGTATTTAATAATTATATGTTTTCTTGGACATTTAATAATAAATTATTGTTTTAAAGAACCAATACGTGAAGGAGCACGAACATTGCCTCGTCCAGTGATACATCCTGAATTGAACCAACCGTCATATAAATTTAAACCTTCTCCTCCATATTTCGGCGAAACATTAGATGCTATGATTGACCGTTATATAAACGTGTATTTTGATAAAAGAGGAAAACCTTATACAAATACAATGGCTGATTATACAAAAATATGTATTGGTGATGATGACGGAAAAGGAAACGTTACACGAGAAAATAAAAGCAAATTAACTGATATTGGTTATTATATTTTAAATATAGTCATTCCAAATATACAAAGCATAAAAAATCCTACACCAGAACAATATTGGCCTCCTATAAAATGGAGTGGAATGGGCACATTTAACTTATTATTTCAACCCACACCGACATATTTAATGTATAAGGGCCAAGCATTCAAAGATAGATACACTTCGAATTTTAATTCATCTGATTATCAAAATAATGGCGAAGACGGTTCGTCTGTAATCGGGTCAGGTGGTCCAGGAACAGATGGATTGAATGGAACATTAGGATCATCCACGGATGGAGGGACGTGTTCTAACGACAATATGAACTCGTGTGGTATAGGATGTCCAAGTAGCTGTTTAGCGGATATTATGAGTAAATGGAATGAAGACGAAAATAAAAATAATTCAGGTAATGATGGGACTGACGGTTCAACTAATTCAAATACAATTATATACGGTTCAGAAGAGAATGACCCCAATAACTTTAGTTCAGGTAATATACAAAGAATGCCGGGTTATTCAAATACTGTAATTATAGGATCTGCTGAAATAGATGGATATCCTATAACAGATATAGAACAAAACAGTACTGCGACAACATTAAATGATGAAGTTGATGCATTTATAAAAGATTTTTTCATTGAAAAAGGACCAAATAAAGATAAGCCTACTCAAAAGGCAATCGATATGTTTAATATGTATTTTCAATACAAAAAGCCAATGGATGATATACATATGAACAAAATGCGAGATGTTGTTTATTATATATTGCAAGTAGTTCTTCCAGGATTACCTACAAATGAAGAACCAAAATGCTATGTAGAATGGAGACCGATCGTATGGTTAAGTCTTTCAGAAAGAACGAAAAAGTGAATATCTAATGAATAATAAAAGAAATCGATATAAATATATTTTTATAAATATGTTTATACTTTGTATCCATGAATAAAATCGAATATGGTATGAAGCTCGATTTTTCAAATGTTTTAATTCGTCCTAAACGATCTACCATAAATAGTCGTTCACAGGTGAGTCTTTTACGACCATTCAAATTTAAATATTCGACATTACCATGGGAAGGAGTGCCTATTATCTCAGCAAATATGGATACTACAGGAACATTTGATGTATACCAATGTCTTTCGCAGCATAAAATAGTAACTGCACTACACAAATTTTATACAGTTGACGATTATCGATATTTTAAGGATCATTATAATATAGATCCGGATTATTTTATGGTTTCTACAGGAATAGGCGAATATTCAATTGAACATTTACAACAAGTATTTCAAGTAATCGATTGTAATTGGATTTGCATTGATATAGCGAATGGATATATTAGTAGATTGGTTGAATTTTGCAAACTTGCGAGAAAGTCTTTTCCTGAAAAACGTATTGTCGCAGGAAATGTAGTAACACGTGAAATGGTTGAGGAATTAATACTGGATGGATTAGTAGATATTGTAAAGATTGGTATTGGACCTGGCGCAGCGTGCACAACCCGTCTTAAAACAGGTGTTGGAATGCCTCAATTGTCTGCAATTATTGAATGTGCAGACGCAGCCCATGGTGTAGGAGGTTTAATTATAGGTGATGGTGGTATTACTTGTCCTGGAGATATGGCGAAGGCGTTTGGTGGAGGGGCTGATTTTGTAATGGTAGGAAGTGCATTTGCAGGTCATGATGAAAATCCAGGTGAAATAGAAGAAGAAAATGGGGTAAAAGTGAAAAAATTTTATGGAATGAGTTCAAAACGAGCAATGGATAAGCATTATGGTAAAATGGCTGAATATCGTTCTTCTGAAGGTCGTGAATTAAAAATCAAGTATAAGGGTCCGTTGGTAAATACAGTCCAAGATTATTTGGGCGGATTGAGAAGTACTTGTACATATGTGAATGCATTATCAATAAAGCAAATGGCGAAATGCACAACGTTTATACAGGTATCGAACCAACTCAATACAAGTTTAGTATAAATATATATATAGATAATATATAATGAAATATTTAATAAATGCGGCAGCAAATTTTATAGATTCATTGGTTGATTATTTTTCGGCACCAGTATATCATATGTTAATAATATTACTATATATATCGTATATCATAGCTATTATTGGGATTTCCTATATTAATCCTGAATATACTCGTTATTTATCAATAATTATACAGTTATTTATAGCATTAGTATTAATGGTGCGTTTTAATCCATTGCGAAAACAAATGACTTGTAATAAAAATGATAGAACATTAATATTTGCGAGTGCATTTTACCTATTATTTAATGACGAATTTACTAATTATGTAGTTGAATATTTCAAAGAAAACGAGATTATGAATTTTATGAAAAATAAAATGGTATTATTATAGGAAGGATCTTAAGGGTTCTATTGTTTAAAATAATATATATAAATATATAATTGTTGTTTATATTTATATATGGATCAATTAATCGAATACGCAAAAAACCATCCTGAGTTACAATCCGAAATTAATATACAAACAATATTGGAGTCGGCTGAAAATGTTGATAATAACTATATTGGAGAACATTCGTTAAAAACAATATCGAAAGAAGTGATAGATACATTACAAAGTAAAAACATAGAGAATGAAATTATTTATAAATATAGCAATAGTCTTTTACATTATCGATTAATAGAACATGTTTATCATATACACAAAGGAAAACATATTCGATGGTTAAGAAACAACAAATTAACAAATGGTGGAATAGTAGTAGATGTAAAATTTTTAGACAATGGTACGCATATTTTATGTAAAAATAAAAACATATTTATCCAGTATAAATTTGATGATTGTATAACATTTCAAAAATTAACCGCAGATGAATTATTAATTTTACAAATAAAAGATACCGTATAATTTATATTAACGAATTTTTTTTGTTTTATTTAAAATGGCTAGCTTTCTTTTTTTTCTAGTATTTAGTTTTCGTGTAGACATATAGAAAAATAATCGACAATGCTGGAGTAATTTCTTGGACACTTGTATATCAATTTCCATTTCAGTATTTGATTTTACAAATGTATCAAATGAATAATTATTTTTTGTATACCATGTATGCATATTGGTAAACAATTGGTCAGATAATATATTCAATTTATAACATATTTGTTGTCCAACAGTTGATAATATAAAACGATTGATGATATTTTCACGATTAACATAATGATAATATGGTTTTGGACGCAAGTAATAAACGTGTCTATGTTGCATTTTTGGAAATAATGCATTATCAATAAAACATAATTCAGTATTATATGATAATTTAATACAACGAAATAAATCAATAAAAGTTTTTTCAGTGGTTGTGCGTTTATATTCAATGATTTTATTATTAATTTTAAAACAACGAACAATATTATCGAATAATGATAGTTTCCATTTATGTTCAATATATTTTATAATAATTGATGTCCATGTAATTGGAAGGCAAGTATTATTTGTATAAATATAAATATGTACATTTTTAAATGTTTTTTTTTTCTCATTCAAGTATTTAAATAAAACAGAAATGCCGTATCGAAAAAATTCTGGAAATTCATCTAATAAATTGAATAATAATTCTTCATCATTATTATAGAGTTGTTTATTAAACATATCATTCATACTTTCAATACATTTGAATAAAATATACAGGTCAGAAAAGGAACCAATTGTTTCATCGAGATCAAAAACAAAAACTTTTGGGGTATTTGTTTTTTTTTGTTTTATTTGTAATCCTTTTCCTTTGTATATCTCAAATTTCGCTTTATTGTCGTTCATCGGTATATTATGATGGTAAAAAAAAATTTCAAAAATAATAAAACGAAAACATATAAACGTAGTATTTTATATAAAAATATACCATGGATCGCGTTAAAGATATGGAAACCGTGCAACAAAATGCACTTGAAATGTTCAAAAAAAAAAACCAAGATTACGGAGATGCTTTTGCGAAGTTTGGTGTAATTGGCGTATTAATGCGCATTGAAGATAAAATACAACGTTCTTTGTCTATAACAAAGAATGGTGTAAATTTGGTAGACGATGAAGGTATTCGTGATACATTAATGGATTTGCATAATTACGCTGCTATGGGTGTTATGCTATTAGATGAAAACAAAAAACGACAAACAGATTTTGCCGATATATTTATGAAGCATGTTTAACGATTTAAAATTTCACCAGGCATACCAGCTTGTTTAAATTTTTTCCAGGATATGGTTGTACCATTATTAATAGTAGGCTTATCTTTTTCGTGTTCTTTATCGAGTGCATCAGCCCGTTTTACAGCCGAATCTAGATATAATTCTTTTAACAATCTACCTACACGTACAGAACCATCCTGTTGATCTAAATGCCCTTCTTCGATAAGCTTTAAAACAATCAACAATTTAGACATAATTTCAATATTAATCTCATCCTTCATTAAACGTCTAAAAATATCTGTATAATTATCATACAAAAACTTACATTCAACGATAACAATATTAAAAAATTGTTCAGGGGACGATACACGCATACCAGAATATTCACGTTTTAAATCTTCTAATTTTCGAATATTATCTCTAATTTTAATACTATGTTTCAGTTTACGTATAGTTTCTGTATTATCAACATACTCCATTTCAGACATCATTTGTTTTAAATTAAGTCGCTCATCGTCGGACAATTTGGAGTTCATTATATACAGCAATATAACCGTTCTTTTTTATATATTTTGAAGTCTTTATAATATATAAGAGAATACTATATTATGCCTGAATCAGAAGATATAAAAGTAAATACAAAAATAGAAACAAACAAAGATGAGAATATAGAAACAATATTAAAAAGATATTTTATTCCTCCAAATACTTTCCAATTTATGCGATGGGGGCAAGCAATCATGATTTTTCTTTTATTTGGATTAATGTTAATAGGTATATTATTCGCATACGTCTATGCAAATTTTACAGATTATCAAAATAGAATTAGTGTAATAACAAATGCTTATTTATTTGGTGAAAATCCTCAAACGAAGTTTGAACAATATATGAAGAATTCGCAAGGAGAACTAATATCATCTGTAATGAATGATATCCAATCCTCATCAATGAATTTAGAAACAGTCAATTCCCGTTTAGATAGCAATGCATCTAGATTAACCAATAAAGTACAAACAGAAGTTCCTAAGAAATATATAGAATCAAATAGTTTAGGGGTTTCTATTCAGAAGAACATAGCGAAATTAAGAGACACAATATCAAAGTTGGGTGGGTCATTTGTATTAGGAAATTATATTAAAGATGGTGCGATAAATACTGTAAAAACCTAAATTAATTCAGAATATATAAGACGTTAAAACCGTATTATATATTATAATAATGAAATACGAATATATACCTATTGATTATTTCTCATTTAATAGACCCGAATATTTCGCAGCGGTATTAGTAATAATAATGTTTGTTATTTTTACCATCATATTGTTTTGGGTTTTTAAATATGAATATTATAAACGTATTGAATATTGCGATCCTATGTATTATTATGGACAGCCTTGTCGTAATGATAATTCAAATTTAATTCTATTGGATCCTAAATTTATTGAAATGAAAAAATTATATTATAACATTGTTTCTAAATTTAATGATAATACCAAACAACGTGAGGGTGTGCGTGAAACGACACTAAAAAATAAAGAAAAAATATCAAATGCAGATAAAAAAATCGAAGATAATTTAACACGAAACAAAGAATTTAATGAAAATTCTATTAAAGAAATTGAAAAAATTACTACAGTTACTAATTTAATTGCGTCAAAATATTTAGGAAATTTGGAAGATATTTTGCGCAATATTAATAATGCTCCTGATTATGTTGTAGAATCCATAAAGGGTCTTCCCGAGCAGTTAGCCCAATTGCGTATTCAAATACAAGATTCTATTGTAAACCCTTTATTAAAACCATACACTGCGCCATTGCAAAAATTATATAAATCATTAACAGAGTTGGATAAAAAAACGGTTCCTTATGTAGAAAAAAAGAATAAACAAAAATAGAATTTCTCATCTACATATATATAAATAAAATGCAAAAAGGTGGAAAATTATCAACTGGATTATTAGTTATACTCATTGGTTTAGCCATTGTAGTAGTATTAACAACATGTGCTGGATGTTCAAATGTTCTTCCTTACAATTCTCACCCAAAATACGCCAAAGCTGACGAAGGATTTAGGCCTATTAATTACGCAAGTTACCCCGAAGGTAAAACAATGGATGTTAAAGATAGACATCTTATCAATAGCAATGCAGCTGAACCTACTGCCCAGCGTGTTTCAAACATGAATGGACTTTTTGGACCTCAAGGTGCTTGTGATAAGATTGAAATCTACTCTGATGCTAAGGGTGGATTGAGTGAAGAATGTATGAAAAAATCAAGTGGATTAAGCAATTCCCAGGGTTATTTATGTCTTGATGATAGACAAATTGAATTATTGAAAACACGTGGTGGTAATCAACCACTTTGCGGCGGACCTGGTTGCAAAGCTTAATTAAATGTTATATAGCATTTTTCACAATATTGGATAGATTTTGATCGATCGGGATCAATATCTATTAAATCATCGACTATTTCGTGTCGACAATGTTTCAATAAAAATTCATCTACTTTTTTAAGTATCGCATTTATTTCTTCATTTTTTTCACTTGAAATGAGTATATTTTTTATTTCAATCATATTATCGACTGTATCGTTATCCATATTAAATATACTTATCGAAGTATATTTAATATGTTTTTACCATTTTTTATTTAAGGGGGGCGATCCACCTTATGAGAGGAGGGATCTTAAGGGAACCCAGGTTCCCTTACACATAGAGGGCCAATAAACTTTGATTGATTGGTTTGTCGCACTCCACCAATTTCTTAATATGCTCTTTTGTAACTGTAATTGGGAATGTGACCTCCATATCCAAATCCTTTGAAAAAATATTCTTTTCCGGTTTCATTAGTCGAAACAAATTGAGTTTTGTGTGAATAATCTCTAAACATCTTTTTAAATTTCTTACACCTTCTTCTCCCTGTGTAATTGTTTCATTTGAAATAATTTCATCAAGTGTTTCATCTGGAATAATTAGTTCATCTGATTTGAATGCTACTTGTTCGCGAATTTTTGGTAAAAGAAAGTCGCGTGCTATAATTTTCTTTTCTTTTTTCTCATATCCTTTTGTAATAATTCTATACATACGATCACGTAAGATCGGGTTAATTCTGGATTCGTCATTATAACTAAAAATAAATAGACATTTACTTAGATCAAAATGGATTTCTGAAAAATACTTATCGTGAAACTGATTGTTTTGAGAAGTATCCGTCAAATGGGTCAAAATACCAATGATTTCTTCACCTCTAGGGGTATCACTTACTTTATCCAATTCGTCGAAATAAATTACCGGGTTCATACATTTACTATCCATCAATATCTGTACTATGCGCCCCCAAAGACTTCCTTCATACGTATATCCATGACCCTCCAATGAACTAGCATCCCCTGTTCCACCTAATGCGATAAATGAAAATTCTCTTCCTAAAATTTTACTAATTCCTTCTTTTACAAGTGATGTTTTACCGGTTCCAGGTGGACCTTGAATGGCGATGGCTGTTCCAAGTGCCTGTGGATTTGTAATCCATTGTCCAATCATTTGCATAATCTGCATCTTAGCATCATTTAGACCATACACACATTCATCTAATGTTTTTTTAGCATTTTCCATAAAATCACTGCATTTATCGATGCCGTCAGAAATATGAACATCTAAATTTTTTTGAAGACCGAACGGAATTCGCATAAATCCATCAACCCACGTTTTTAATTTAAAATATTCAGGATCACCTACCTCCATAGAACGTAACATGTTCACTTTTTGCATTACAGTTGCCTTGAACTTTGGAGGGATATTACTATCCAATAAAGTAAGACGATATGGCTTTTTAATACTAATATGTTCGTTAATATCTTTTAATTCTTTAATAACACGCAACTGTTCCTTGTTGGACAATTGCTTTTTAAAATAATCAATTTCACCAGTTTTTTTCTCGTCTTCACCATTTATCATTTTATAATATTTAGTAGCATTCTTAAGACGGGATTTTTTCACCAATTTTTTTATTGTTTCTCTGCATTCATCAACCGCTTTTAATAATATTTTATTATTTGGATGTTTCTCCAACTGTTCGGAAAGATACTTTTTTAGTTCAGTCAAGTTTTTATATTCTGTTTCGGCATCTGCAGTTTCAGATGTATCTGTTTTTTCAGATATATTTCGCTTTTTCTTTTGTTTCTTTTTCAACTCTTTTTTAATAATACCAGATGGAATACGAATCATCTCATAATTCTCACGCATGAAGTTTTTTTCATCATCACTATTACATTCTTCGTTACGATCATCTTCGAGTGCTTTTTGGTCTTGTATTTCTTCTTCATTTTGTCCTCCTCCAACAAGAGCTGAAAACAAAACATTAAAATCTTTTACTTGCATATCTTCATCTTCATCTTCATCTTCATCTTCATAATATTCCAAATCACACTCGTCATCATCGGTTTCGGATTCATCTTCAGTATCACTCTCTTCTTTACGTTTTTTTTTACGCTTGTCTTTTTTCTTGATTTTCTTAACGATTTTTTTATTCTTCAATTTCTTTTTCTCTCGTTTTTCGTCATTTTTTACTTTTTCATTAATATAATTTGATGGGAAAAGTGTAGCAATTGTTTTTCGCAATTCACGTGGATTAATAATTGATCCATCATCATCATCTTCTTCAATATCATATTCTATTTCATCTTCTTCAGAATCATCATCATCACTGTCTTTTACTTTAGCAGTTTTTTTTTTCCGTGTTTTTGGAACATAGTCTGAGTCTGTTTCAGACTCACTTTCAAAATTATCGTCATCGTCTGTATATATAATATAAGAGTCATCGTCATCATCATCAGAAGAATCTGTGTCCTCCTTACGGCGTTTTTTTTGGCTGCGTGTATTGTACTTTTTATCACTCGATTTACCCGGCATGTTAATAATAATATACACAACACTTTATTACCTTTTTTTAAAATATATATGATTGAATAAAATTGATTTAGATCAATTAGATATGAAACAATATAAAATATACCCAATTATATTATATTAACGATGTCTAAACGTTCCGGTAAAGACAATTATGAAAATCCATCAAGAATTATTGGTATCCAATTTAGTATGTTATCTCCAGAAGAAATTCGAACAAACTCCGTTGTTGAAATAACGTCGGGCGATACATATAACAACAATAAGCCGGTTGTAGGAGGTCTATTTGACCCTAGAATGGGTGTTCTTGAACCTGGTCTTATTTGTCCGACAGATGGTATGACTTATATTGATACTCCAGGATATTTTGGTCATATTGAACTGGCTAGACCTGTGTTTTCCATACAAAATATGAAAGATATTTTAAAAATATCCCGTTCAGTATGTTTTAAATGTAGTAAATTATTGATTAATAAAAATCAACACAAACATATTCTTAGTTGGAGTAGTTCTGATAGATGGAGTTATGTAACTGCTCTTACATCGAAAATTATTAAACGCTGTGGTGAACAAACAGAAGACGGTTGTGGTTGTAAACAACCTGATAAAATTAAATTGGAAGGAATGTCTACTATTTGTGCTATTTGGGATAATCTTGATACAAGTGATGATGATAATAATAGAGTAACAAAAAAAATGACTGCTGAAAATATTTTAAAAATCTTTAAACGTATATCAGATGATGATATTAACTTTATGGGTTTTAGTCCTATCTGGTCTAGACCAAGTTGGATGATTTGGGAAGTTCTCCCAGTTCCACCACCTGCTGTAAGACCATCTGTTAAACACGATGCTCAACAGAGAAGTGAAGATGATTTAACTCATATTTACAGAAGTATTATTAAATATAATAGTATTTTACGTGAAAAATTAGCCAATCCAGATTCAAATGCGAATGTAACTGAAGGTTGGTATACCATTTTACAACATTCGGTTGCTATGATTGCGAATAATAAAATCAAAGGAGTTGCACCAATGGCCCAGCGTTCAGGACGTCCGTTAAATTGTATTATGGGTAGATTGAATTCGAAGAATGGTCGTATCCGTGGTAATCTTATGGGAAAACGTGTTGATTTTAGTGCTCGTTCAGTCATTACAGGTGATCCGAATTTATCAGTAAAACAACTAGGTGTTCCACTTAAAATCGCAATGAATATTACAAAGCCGGTTGTCGTGAATGACCGAAATCGCGATTTCCTTACAAAACTTGTTCAAAATGGGCCAGATGGTGGACCTAACGGTGAAACTGGTGCTAAAATACTAGAGCGAAAAACAGGTGAGAACATTTCGCTTAGAAACGTTGATCGCGAAACAATCGATCTATATAATGGTGATATTGTCCATCGACATATGATGGATGGAGATGCAGTTTTATTTAACAGACAACCCAGTCTTCACAGAATGTCTATGATGTGTCATATTGTAAAAGTAATGAAGGCGGGTGATACGTTTCGTATGAATGTTGGTGATACCAAACCATACAATGCGGATTTTGATGGTGATGAAATGAATATGCATATGCCCCAAAATGTGTTGGCTGAAACTGAGTTGCGTTGTTTGGCCGCGATCCCATATTGCACGATTAGTCCTGCGAGTAATTCACCTATTATTGGTATTTATCAAGATTCTCTTCTCGGTTCTTATCGATTAACACGTGAAAACGTTAATTTTACACACCGTGAGGCAATGAACCTCTTAATGATGTTTCCTCATGTAGATACCGCGGCATTGAGTGAGAAGAAAACATTGCGTTCATTTGATGTATTATCGCAAATTATACCACCAATGACTATGGTTTACAAGACAAAGAAATTCAAAGATGGAGATGATTTCGCAACTACACCCAATGTATTCGAGGTTAGAAACGGTAAATTTATTCGCGGACAATTGGATAAATCAGTCATAGGTTCTACTACAAAAGGTATGCTTCATCGTATTAATAATGATTTCGGAAACATGGCTTGCGTTAATTTCAATGATAATTTACAAAATATTGTAACCGAATATCTTAAAACCAGTGCATATAGTGTTGGTATCAGTGATTTGATTGCTAATAAGACGACACAGACACAAATTCTCACTATTATTGCGAAACAAAAAGCAGAGGTTCAAGAGTTAATTGATAAGGTTCATCTCGGTGTGTTTGAAAACAATACAGCACGTTCTAATATTACTGAATTTGAAACACACGTAGGAAATATTCTAAACAAGGCCACAGATGAAGCCGGTAAAATTGGGCGTGATAGTCTTGACCCAAATAATCGTTTCCTAATCATTGTTAATTCTGGTTCAAAGGGTAATCCTACCAATATCGCACAAATGATATCTTGTTTAGGACAAACCAGTGTGGATGGTAAACGTATTCCATATGGGTTTGATGGTAGAACATTGCCCCATTTTCACAAATATAATGATAGCCCGGGTGCGCGTGGATTTATTGAGAATTCATATATATCTGGTTTGACTGCTCCTGAATTGTTCTTCCACGCTATGGGTGGCCGTGTTGGTCTTATTGATACAGCAGTCAAAACATCCCAGACAGGTTATATTCAACGAAGATTGATTAAGGGTCTAGAAGATCTAAAAGTTGAATATGACGGAACTGTTCGTAATAACAAAGGAAAAATTATTCAATTTACCTATGGTGACGATAGTTTTGATACAACTCGTGTAGAAAACCAGGTCATTCCTCTTGTTGGTATGAGTGTCGAAGATATTTATATGCATTATGATATCACTGGTATTAACGACCAAACCTCTGAACTATTAAGTGTTTATACGAGAGGTGCTATCTCACGTATTAAAAAACAAAGAGTTGATACACGTGGTAAGTGTAGAGAATATATCACAAGGATGTTGGAATATCGAGAATTAGTGGTAAAAAATGTATTCAAATACAAAAATGAGAATTCTATTTCAATGCCTGTTTCATTTCAAAATATTATCGTAAATATTCAAGGGCAGATGGGATTAAATCAAAATAGTGTTGTTGATATTACTCCATTAGAAGCATTTGAACTGATTGAAGAAAACTATGAAAAAATGAATAAACTATCCTATGCACCATTGACCACATTGTTTAAGGTGATGTATTACTTCTACTTGAATCCTCGTGAATTGCTAATTAATAAGCGTTTTCATAGAAAGGCACTTATTGTTCTTCTCGAAACGATTTCATTGAAACACCGCGAAGCAATTGTTCATCCTGGCGAAATGGTCGGCGTAATTGCAGGACAGTCTATCGGTGAACCTACTACACAGCTTACATTGAATACATTTCATTTAGCTGGTGTTTCGAGTAAATCGAACGTAACTCGTGGTGTTCCGCGTATTGAGGAAATACTTCGTTTAACAAAGAACCCCAAACATCCTTCATTAACTGTTTATTTAAAACCTATTGAAGAATCTGAACAAGAAAAGGCCACTATATATGCTACCATGATGGAACATACACGATTAGTTGATATTACTAAATCTGTTCAAATTCATTTTGAACCCACATCGAAATCTACTAGAATCGTCGAAGATCAATTACTTATGGAACAGTTTTATGAGTTTGAGAAATTAATTACGGATTGTCTTGATCCTGTAGATGTTACCGACAAAGCTTCAGTTTCACAATCAAAATGGATTGTTCGCATTGAACTTGATCAAGAAAGTATGTTGGATAAAAACATAACAACTGATGATATTAATTTCGCAATCACTAATAGTCATTATGGTAATGATATAACATGTGTTTATTCTGATTATAACAATGATAATCTTGTATTTAGAATTCGCGTGAATAGTTCTATTTTAAGTAAAGGTAAAAAGAAGGGTGTTGCAGAAACACTAGATCAGTCAGATGATATTTACATGTTGAATAATTTCCAAGAAACATTATTGAATAACATTGTTCTTCGTGGTGTTAATAAAATTCAAAATGTAATTGCCCGTAAAATTCAAAATTCTGTAAAAAAAGTAGACGCTATGCCTGTTATCAAAAAGGGTATGTTCTCTATTGCCGGTGAAAAAGAAATGTCCATTAAAAAAGAAGATGGTAAATATGTTAAGAATGATATTTGGGTTCTTGATACAACCGGAACCAATCTATTGGATGCACTAGCATTGGATTATGTGGACCCATCTAGAACTATTAGTAATGATATCAGAGAAGTGTTTAATATTCTCGGCATTGAAGCAGCAAGACAAATGATTTATCACGAAATGATGGATGTGATGGAATTTAGTGGTGTATATATTAATTATCATCACTTAGGATTGCTATGTGATCGTATGACTTGCAACCAAAATATGGTTCCTATATTCCGTTCTGGATTATTAAATGATAATGTAGGTCCTATAGCGAAAGCAACCTTTGAGGTTCATACAGAAGTAATGTTGACTGCAGCACGACATGGTGAATTTGACCATATGCGTGGTGTATCGGCAAACGTTATGACCGGTCAGTATGGTAATTATGGAACAGGTGCATTCCAAGTTATTCTCGATATGAATGAAATGGAGAAACTTGATGCATTTGATGTTAATATTACAGATACAGACAAATCTATTGGGGAGAGATTTGAGAAACACAAGGGTAAAAGTGAATGCTCAAAGGCTGATATTTCAATCCAAAATAATATTGCGAATATTCAAAAAGAGACAACCAATGATATTTGCGACGATGGTTACAATATCGGGTTTTAATTAAAAATGTATAAATATAATATTAAAAATGAATATTATATTTTTTGTTTGAATTTATAAATGTTTCTTTGGGTTTGGAATATTCGCAATATTATTTTTTATACTTACTTAAATATTTTACCATAGTTATTATAATATAATGTCTAATCATTTTTCTATGGGTGCTATAAATAAGGAAACAAATAATTATGAATATCCAAGAATAGCTAATCGTAAAAGTAATTATAAATGTCCTTCTTGTGATAATAATGTAATTTTCAGAAATGGTAAAATAAAACAACCACATTACGCACATAAAAAATCAAATAATCCTTGTTTTTATTATGATAAACCAAATGAAACACAAATTCATAAAGACGCAAAAATGTTAATGAAAACTTTATTAGATAATAAAAATATAATAAGTTTTTATAGAAAATGTGATAAGTGTTCTTGTAAAGATAATTTTATTAAAGTTGATGAAAAGAGTTATCGTGAAAATTCAAGAGCAATTATAGAATATAAATTTAATTATAACGATTCAAAAAAAAGAGCTGATGTGGCGTTAATTGAAAATGAAAATATAATATGTATTTTTGAAATTTGTTATAGAAATAAAACAAGTGAAGAAAATAGACCGGAACCTTGGGTTGAAATAAATGCGGAAAAATTATTAAATAATAAAAATTTACTGGAAAAAATAGATGAAATAGAAATTCAATGTATTAGAGAATATATTTGTGAATCGTGTAGTAG
>Ga0206679_10000136_pt1 | contig 55339 bp, 85 predicted proteins | sample M110012015metaG_FD_155464 | JGI IMG/M metagenome (GOLD analysis project Ga0206679, IMG submission 155464) | Ammonia-oxidizing marine archaeal communities from Monterey Bay, California, United States - M1 100m 12015 | ecosystem: Environmental > Aquatic > Marine > Intertidal zone | place: USA...
CGGAACCATCCGATGCCATTACTTGCCCCTTGCGTTGTCGAGTTACCCCAACTAGATCTTCCCATTCTTGTTTCACTGCCTGTAGCAGCTCAAACTGTGCAGCAATATATTGCCCTAAAGACATATCAAGCACTTGGTACTGATTAAAGGCAACACGCTCATTTCTTTGTCCCTCAGCTGTGGAATCTATAAAAGCAAATCCCATGGCATCGGCGAAGTACATAAACTTCTCTTCGTCCCAACCGTGTTTCTTAGGAATGGCATTAATTTCCATTAGCATGATCTTATCCTTGTTTTTAGCAATGGACAATTCTAAGCGGTAATGGAATACATTATATAGTGTTTGGTAGGGCATACCCATACCAACAATAGATACATTATCTGCGTAACGATCTGAATAAGCTCTTCCGTTGTAAGGTAATTTACAGGAAGAGTAATTACTCATCTGGTTTCTCTGTACTTGGCATGGACCTAGACCTAAGTAAATATCTCCATCTACTCTGTAACCTTCATAAGATTGGTTCACCCACATCCAAGAGATGTCTTCCCCAGACTCCTTATCCAGTTTATAGCTCTCGTCTACCAGCATTTCTCCTGGCTCGCCAAGTTCATCGGTGTACTTAAGTAGTCCCACCTTTTTAAAAGACTTCCAGCAGCAGTGGATTACCTCCACCAAACGATCTTTAGTCTTTTCATTGGACTGATCTACCGTATCCAGATGAAAGCCTGAACCATCTCCTTCTGAGGGAGTATCCAAACGGTCTATTTCTTTTTGCGATAAAAGATCGTAGAAATTATCTACCACCTCACCCACAGTCATTCTGTTCCTGCGTACCACCCACTGAGCATCTTCTATAAAGGTAGTCTCAGGAGATTTGTGGTAATCTATATCTAGTGGAGAAACAATATCGTAGTCGGGCTCATCCATACATACCCCTTTATAGGAATATACATATCCTGTTACCAACCAATCGAAAAATGCAGTCTGCAGCTTATCCGGGAGTTCTAATGCATCGGTCATATAAGACATAGCTTCTTGTCCGATGTCTGCCCTTGAATCGCTGTAGCCTTGATCCATCCTTGCTTTAATAGCCTCGGGCATCTCTACCTCTTGAGAGGGGATTCCCGTTTGCATTCCTTGCTCATTAAGTTCGTTGACGAACATCTGCTGCATGGATGCTAGAACGGCTTGGCTCATCTCAGCCCTCTTTTTACTCTCGGTATCTGAGTTCCTAGCAATCACCTGGTAGTTAAAAGGTCTTTGAGATTTCTCTCCAAGAAGCAAGTCCACTACAGGTTTTATAATATTATAGCTACGAAGTTTAGCGGGAAAGTTCATCTTCCGCCTAGAATCCTTTGCGTTATAGGGATTAGTAACATAAGCATAGGCAGCTTTGTCTAAGTGCCCATTATATGCTTTATAAAAGCTACGCAATTCATTGGACCCCCCGCTTGCAAAAGTAGAGTTCTCAATAAGTGCGTTTATACAGTCTTTACCCCAAGAGGAGTTTTTACTGTTTTTCGAAAGTTTTTGCTTGGGTAACAATGCCATTGTTCTACAAAAATAAGCTTTACATTAGTATTAACGAAATGAATATACTGTTTATAAAGAGTCCTTATACTATGGACTTTTTATTAAAAAAACTCCCTTTGGAAGAATCCATTATAGGACTCTTGCTGCTCTTTTACTTGTTCTACCTCCCTTCGGAATAGGTCTTTCATGTGGAACATACCCACAAGTAGGGCAGAGACCCTATCGAAATTCCCCTTGTCGTTGTATTTTATAAGTTCATCCAGAAGGGCAATGTCATAAATCTTGTGCAGGTTGAGCTGTATATTTCCTTCACTATCTTTTCCTCGGCGGGTTCTAAGCCAGTCCCTAAGATAGAGCTGTGCTTGTCCTTTTCGTTGGGTAGAACCCATTGAGCAGCCGTATTTTCTACCCAGGGCTTTAATTTTAATTCCCTGATTGGGATCAAAAAGCTCCACCTCTCCCAAGAGCCTGTGTAGCTGTCCGGTACGTTTAGCGAAAGGAACAATCTCCCCACGGTCATTCTCAAACCCTATCCCTGCATTGTAGTACTCTGAGAGCATAAACAGTACCTCATTGTACTGGTCTTGATACTCAGTCCTTCCTACATAGGAAGCTACAATCATATCATCGGGAGCTGAAAGGTTGTTCACCCTTTTTATTACATAGGCAGCCCCAAGAGAACCCCCTTTACCGCCATCTGCCCCAAAGGGATCATGCACGATAAAATACAAGTCGTTGGGGATTTTACCCCCCACAGTGAAAGGTGCCTGGTACATCACTACCGCACCCGAAAGGTTATCTCGTTTGTCGTGAGGGAATTTCTCTATTGCCTTTAATTTATCGTTGGGAACAAATTTCACTCCTTTATCCGCAAGCCTAAGCTCACCAACTACTCCCATATTGGAATACAGTCCTGAAGAGATAAGTTTGTTTCTGTGCTCCATGAGCTCTCCGGTAGGGAAGATATTACTGCTCTCTTGGATGAAAGATTCCTTTGGGCACCAAGGATATTCTGCGCAGTGCTTATCGTATACCCCCGGATCTTTAGAATCTCTTTTGATCTGTTCTCGGTGTGCCTGCTCTGCTTGTTGTGCTTTTCCAATAAGCGAGTTCCCTTGCTTATCCATATAGCCTATCTTATTCCTATAAGAGGGAAAAAAGAAGCCGCAAGAAGTTCCCGTAGCGCCTTCATCGTAGATATTATCAAAAGCCATTAGGTTGTACGCCTCGGGGTTGTAAAACATAGACTCAAAATCTATCGCTCCCCCAGATATATCCCCACCAGTACCAAACAGTACCATAGTTCCGGTGGTAATATCACCATCTTCCACACAGGGCTTGGTCGCCAAGTAAGAAGATTTCAGGTTGTCGAAAGTCCCTGCCTCTTCAAAAATAATAAGTGAGGCATCCTTTCCACGGGCAGCATCGGGATTGTCTTTAAAAGAAATGGCTTCCACCTCGGACTTATATCCTTTCTCCACAGGTTGACCGTTAATGTATTCTAGATAAGATGCCTTCCTATGGTTTTGCTTGTCTACTGCCTGACGGCGTTTTGCCCAGCCTGTATTTTCATTTAAAAAATTCATATTATCTGTCACCATAGTCATAATCCCCTTGGGATACAGATACTTTTTATCGTGGGCACATAGCAGGGTATAGGTATTCTTATACGAGGAATATTGATTGGTAGATACCGAGGCATTCTTATAGGAGAATCCCTTACGCCGAGCCTTCCCTACAATCAGGTGCTTCCCCTGCTCTTGGGCTTCTTTAAGTGCTAGAAAATAGGCGTGATCTCCATCCCAGAAATTTGGAAAGGTAAGTATCTTCCTTCCGGACTTTCTTTTCTCCAGCGCTGCCTCTGGACCTATATCGGTAAGTTTTATCTGGTTGAAGTTCAAATAGAAATAATGATCTCCTGTAATATACTCCCCAGCAACACTATAGCCTTCTCTGCACCTTCGGAGCTGTTCACTCCAGTACTCGTAGTAAGCTGCAGAGCCCATAGGATCCGCGCAGTAATACCCATGAGCTAGAAAGTGTAAGGCTTCCCTTCGGAACTCTTCTGTATTTACAAACATAATCAGTCTTCAAATAGGGAAGTGCTGCCGCCCCCCTTAATTTTTCTTTCGTTTGACTGTTCTTTTTTAACCTCTTGCTCAAGGTTCTGCATAGATTTGATACTTTTAGGAAGCAGATCAGAGAGCTTTATTAAACGCTCTACATCTCCCATAAGTTTGGAAAGATCCAAAGGCTCAGCATCAGGGTCATCACTTTCATCCTCTATCAGCGATCTCTCAATCCTATCGCGCAAGGCGGAAATAACATTTGAGGAAGTGATCAGAGAATCTTTTACAGCTATAAGGGTTTTAAGTGCAGGGGTTTCCTGCATCTTATCGTATTTTCTAAGGGCAGCTACTACAGCCTTATCCGGTTTCCACTCCTCGGGCAGAGCTACCTCAACACGAACTCTTTTACTGCGTTCATGTTCGGGGTACAAACCATAAGGAGATTTATAATCCAACATGAAATATACATAGGCGAGCTCGGCAAATGCTGTACGCTTCTGACGATCCTTATCCCTTGTAATTAATTTTTTAAATTCAGGAATTATCCGGATCTCCGGATCTATTATTACTTGAAAGTTTTCTTCTTTGAACAGTCCCACGAGATTGATTTAATTGTTGTGCCCTATAGGGCTTTACATGAAATTTACCTAGATAAGGTAAACGTACCTGCTCGAATCCTCCCCTTTGCATGATCTGCTTTATAAATAAGTACTGACTCTCAGCAATATTGGAAACCTCCGCAAGGCTCATACCTAATTCCTTGGCAATCTCTTTGTAGATTTCTTTTTTGAGTTTATTCGTGCGGCTAGTCATAAAGGATCTTTATATCTAACTGACAGCTATCATCTCCATTAAAAGTGATTTCTGTGTCGTACTCCAGCTCTTTAGATTCATATACATTACAGACCAAGGCAAGGAATTTCACACAGCTTTCTGGATCATCAAAATGATAGCGCATAATTATATACTCGTTATATTCCTCGCTGGATTCAAACATAGTCTAGCTGGAACTCTAGAGAGTCTATAGGCTCATTTAATAAAAGTAGGGGATGGTAGGTGTAATGCCCCTGAGACTTTACAATCGCACCCTTATCTTTTAAGGATTTGACAATATTATTTAAAAGCTTCACGTTTGCCAGCTCTAAGTTCTTTACTAAAGCTTTTCTACTTGTGGAGCTAAATGCCTGCTCAGGATGCAGTGAAATCATTTCAGAAAGAATCCATCGCTCTTTCTCGGTAAGTTTAAATATACCGTTGACCACACTGATGTACTGATGTACAAAAGTCGCCTGGTTTAATTTAAGTTGGAGTACTCGTTTGCTCATTGTATTTTTTTACGTTCCCAATTTTTCGATTTAATCTTTTCGCCAGCATCCTACGAACATTCTTTAAAAGAAGTATGATGCATTGATTTTCAGCAGAAAAGTTGTTTTTTTGTAAATGGTAGAACCGATCAATAAGTACGTTGACTACTTCTTCATTGGTGGTTCCTGCACGATACCCTGCCTCGAGTCTCTCTGTGAAAACCAGTTCTTGGTTTCCGTTGGAGGAGTAATTCTCAAGTCGATAGATTGTGCCTTCTTTTAGGATGTCCATAGGTAAACAGAATGTTTTTATGGTTAATTATGATATTAATTACTATTAACGGGCTAAATATACTTTTAATTCAGGTATAAACAAAATTAATTTACTGATAATTTATTTATTATATTTAAAACTATAGCATTTTGGGCAATCATACATTGCCCAAACTAATTTCCAAGCCTTGTGTATTAAAATAATCTGTTTTAACTTTATAGGGCAAAACAGAATTAAAATGGGACACCTATTACCAGTATTTGTCGTTCAGCCGATCTTCGCCAGAACCGACCATTACGACTCTGTGGTTTTCGTAAAGCTACAGACCAATTACCAAGTAATCTCCAAGCGTACCTGGGTACCTCTTTTAAAGAGAGACTGGGACAGTAGCACCCAAAGGATTCGCCCTGGGGCAAGGAATGCGGTGAGATACAATGAACATCTGAACAGGATCTATTGTCAGATGCTATGCCAACATTTCAATATGGATTGTATGGAGCTACCTCTTGGTGTAAAAGCTAGATTGAACAGATATATAGATCTACAGAGAAATTAAGTGTTTCTATAAAATGGGGTATAAACAGAATGTATATTCTAGTAATGGGCAATATAGCATTGCCCACAACATTGCCCAAAAGATTGCCCAAAACCGGTATTTTTATAATGTCTTATGATGTTTTATAAAGTAAACCAAAAAAGTTAGGAACAAAAAAAAGCCACTAGAAAGTGGCTTTGTGACCCGGCTGGGATTCGAACCCAGGACCCATTCCTTAAAAGGGAATTGCTCTACCAACTGAGCTACCGAGTCGACTAACAGTGACTTGACAGGGGCTCGAACCCTGGACCCTCGCCTTAAAAGGGCGATGCTCTACCAACTGAGCTATCAAGTCAAAACATTAAGTGACTTGGCAGGGGCTCGAACCCTGGACCCTCTCCTTAAAAGGAAGGGTGTCTATAGCTCTGTGTGTACTGTAAAGCTTAGGTTTTTTAATAAGGGGAATTTTAACATTGCCCAAATCCTTGCCTTTTTTTTAATTTTTCTATATTTGGGCACAAGGATTAACAGAATTCCTGTAAGGTGCAATTAAAGAAAAAATAAGTAATAAAACTATCTAATCAGAGGTGGAAGGTGTATTTACCATAAAGAGAAAAAGTTCTTACCCAGGACATGTAATAATAGATTTAGATTTCTATTATAAAAAATATAGAATTCGCAAAAGTACTTCACTAACTATTCCCAAAGAATGTTGGAATAAAGATGACCAAAGAGTCAATAGAAAATTTATTGACTACAAAAGAATCAATCGCCTTTTAGAGGATTGGGAGAATCTTATTGATAAAATAATCAAAGAGCATCCCCAAGGTTTAACTCGTGAGCAGTTCATCAACTTTTTAGATTTGGATTTTGAGAAGATGAGTGTCTTTAAATTCATTCGTCAGCAGACAGCGGAATTTGAAAGCCTAGGGAAGTCTGCACAGAGGGGATTCTACAATTCCATGTTTTTAAACTTCCAGGGCTTTCGAAAAGGGAAGGACTTAGAGTTTGGGGACATCTCAGTATTGCTCCTAGAGAATTGGAGAAAGTACAATAACAAAAGAAAGGTTTCTGGAAAAGCCTATGAGGGAAGATTCAAGCACATGCTTTCTGAAGCAGATCGCTTGGGGTATTCAGATCCCCGAAACAATCCCTATAAGTTAAAACTAATCTCATCGAATAAATTCCATAAAAAACAAAAGCTAGAGGATAAGGAAGCTATTCCCTCCGAGCAGATATTAATTCTATGCAATAGTGAATTTCCATTTCCCAATATGAATGAGGTACGCGATTATGTATACCTGATTTATGTACTGGGCGGAATAGAACCCATAGATATATTTACCCTTACACCACAAGATGTGGAGAACACCCGTAAGGATACCGATCAGCTGCACTTTTACAAACGTAGAAAGACTAGCAGAAACTTACCGATCTCTTGGGAAAACATCCCCAGGGCAAAACAGATTATAAATACTTGGTACGAAAAAAGAAAAGAGCATCAATGGCTCTTCCCTAAGATGGACGGTATTAAAAATCCTACAGAGGATAAGAAGCTGTGGGATTCCAAAAGAAGGTCTATAAACAAGACTTTAAAGAATATGGCAAAGCGTTTAGATTTTGATCCAAATATCTGGAACCTCAAATCCATCAAACACGCCTTTGCCAAGGAAGCGGAATCACAAGGAGTCTCCGAAGTACAGATGACCTTTGCACTGGGACATAACTCTGATGCGGTAAAAGGGTTCTACTTAAAACGTAAATCTAGAAAAGCAGCAGTACAAGCCGGGGCAGTAATGCAGGAGATGGCAAAAACTATAGAAGAAAAAAAGGAACCCTAGTAGGTTCCTTTCTTAGTTAAAAATCTTTCTATGCTCTCTAGATTGTAGAGCACATTCTTTTTGGTGATTGCCTTATACTGAAGTCTCCACTTATCCTGATAGTTCTGTAAGGTTCGCGTCTTGATCGAAAGATACTCAGCAGCTTCCTCTGTGGAAAGCCACTTTCTACTCTTTTTGTTCTCAATCTGCTGAACCTTGCGTTCTACCTCATATAACATTCTAGAGGTTAACTCCTGGGCGAAGACTTCAAAATCCTTATTAACCACGCATGCAACCTAAGACATTATACTCTTCGGTCTGCAAATGCTCCTCACCTTCAAATTGCATCGGGTGCATCATAGAATCGTTGCGCAATAAGATCTTATCACCTACCACTACTTGGATACAATTAGGTCCTACAGAAACAACTTCTGCATAGCGATCATTCGCTCCTTGCTCTTCTTTAAGCATACTCTCAGATTTTATAATTCCTGACTCAGTTTGTTCTGCCACCTCGGGCATCTTCACAACAATCATGTTGTTGAATGGGTAATACTTACTCATCGGTACTTGTTTCTAGGTTAATATTATCATCGTTAATTATTAAGCTCGCATAGAATACAGGATCCAGCTCCCGTATTTGATCCGCTAAGTAGGTCCAGCGCTTTACGGCAATATCCATAGTACCTACATCGTTTTTCGATCCGGTTCCTAAGTTTGCCCATATAATGGCGTTTCTCTGCAGTAATGCATCTATCTCCTCTCTAATTTCAAAGTCTATATAATAAAGGGACTCTTTAGTCATGGTGGTAATTCTTTTGTATTAGGTTAATTCGTTTACTTTCAGTTAACCCATAGAAATATTCTGGGTTCACCTGAACCAATCCCCTAGACATCGTTATTACCAGACCTCTTTTAATTAAAGTTGATAAAGCTTTCTTTACCGTGGCATCGCTATAGATAATTGTCTTACTGGATATATCCGAAATGAAACGGATGTAATCCATACGCAGCTTCAAGTTAGAAGCAACCATATTGTTCTGGTCTGCATGCTCACACAAATAATCTAATAAATCCCGGGAGGAAGAAGGCAATCCCACAAGAAGGTACAGGCTGTTGTGATAACGCTTTGTAAATGAACATATCACATCTTTACTCTTTCTAATAGGGATTCTAACTCCCCCATCATCTATTACCTGCTGCGTATAATACACCTTTTGTGTTTTCTTCTTCCCCATAGTTTGCTTTGCTACTTCAAAAATAGTAAAATATTCTTTTAATGAAAACATTTGCAGAATAATATTCTTTTTATTATATTATGTATTAAGGAGAACATACGCCACCTATAAACCCGTTTTAGGATACGCTGTGTATCCTTCAAGTTACCCTATGTTCTCCCTATTTCACTTTAACACCTTGATAATCAGTAGTAGTATCTAAAATAATTAGTCTACTAAAAAAGTGTAGCGGTTTTTTCTTGTCTATCCAGTCCCTCTATTCGACATAATCAAGTATAAACAATACTAATATTCTGTTATTACTTGTAAAGTAGATTACTTTTTTTTATCTTTGAATCAAATCAGTAACCCTAACTGATCGGAACTTTTCTCATAGTTCTGTTTTGCACCCTAGATAAGTCTCCAATCGGAGGCTTTTCTTTTTATAACCCCCGGGAATAAGTCCAATAAACCACAAACCCTTCTTGCTTACTTCCCCGGGAGTATGTCCTAATACCTTTGGGCTGAAAAAATTTTATTAAAAAAAATTTATGTGGTTGTGTTTCTGTGTACCTCCTTATAACAACCTCCCCCCTCGCTTCGCTCGGATCACTACCCCCACAGAGCATTGACTAACCAAAAAATTAAGATTATGCAAGGAAGAGTAGTTTATGTAAGTAAGTCTGGACAATCGGGAGTGATTGCAGTAGACACGAAATCAGGAGAGATTGTAGAATCAATCACAGGTTTCATGAAGTTCGCGGAGGGAGTTACAAAGTCAGTGGGTGATAGCATTGATTTGGGTGACATCTCTGGTGTCCGTAAGGAGACTCGAACTGTTGAAGCTGAGGATGGTACTACTTTGGAATTTGATTGGCTGGTAATCGGCTAGTCATCGGGGAGCTTACGCTCCCCTTTGATTTGTGGATCTCTCCTTCAACCTCTACTACTTTACAGCTTACTCCCTTAACTCATTCCTCCAACCTCAACTACCCCTACAGAGCATTAGTACTCCGCAATAATAAATGCGCAAGGGTATAACTATTTATTAATTAAAACACACAAAAGCTATGCAAGCACGTGTATTGTATGTTTCCGCATCAGGGAACTCGGCTGTGATCGCTGTAGATCACACAGAAGGAGAGATTAAGCAATCTGTAACAGGATTTGTAATGCTTGGAGAAGGTATCTCTAAGTCAGTAGGTGAAACATTAGACCTTGGTACACCTTCCAAGATTGAAGTGGTGAAGAGACCACTTAAAGATGAGGAAGGGAATATTGTACAAGAGTTTGATTGGTTTCAGTTTCAGTACTAAGGTTAGTCTGTGCCTTACTTACCAATGTGTAAGTAGGGTGCAGGAACCTCACCTACCTTTACGACCTTAATAAGCACAACAAACATATTGTGATATAGGTAGTAGTATAGACTTTTACAGAATGTACCACTTGTTTATATCATAATAAACAATATATTTGTTCTGTTAATTAGTTCATTAAAATACTGTAAGAGATAGTAAATAAACAAAAGATATTTAGTTATGGAGAAGAAGTACACATCAGAAGACATGCTAAGATTTGCTAGTTACGCACAAGACAGGTCATCGGTAGATATAACATCTATTGCAATTTGGGAAGAGAGGCAATCTTATCTAGCAGAATTATCCCAAAGAAGAGATAGAGAGCGCATGAGTTCAACTATGCACGAATTCAAAGAAAGATTAGATAACCTTTAATAACAAAGCTATGGAAGATTTATTAGAACACTATAAGCAATTAGAATACCGATTGAGCACAATGGTTCGAGACGGTGAAAACTTTGAGCATTACGATAGTATAAATGAGGAGTTACAATGTATAGAACAGCAGTTCTCTGCGATACAAGCCTCAGAAGATTATTATAAGTATGAATCAGAATAACATTAGATTATGGAAAACGAGAAGATATACAATGATGATGGTACTAGAGATTGGTTAGTACTAACAGATTGGGAAGAACAAATACTTCTAGATATGGAGGACCGATACAATAAAAATATGTATGGAGCCGATGATCTTGTATTTGAAGATTAGTGCCTTAGAAAGTGCGTAACATAGCACGTTGAGTAACTGACGAGTTGCTATTATGTAGTCCTGTTGCACGGCAGGTAAATATTAAATTTCATTAGAGTAATCCCAGCCAACTTCTCTTAACAGAGATTTCTCACGAGTAGCAATGCTATATAAGGTGCGGTTAGTTGTTCGCAACTGTAAAACTCTTTAACATAACCCAATGAACCGTTTATTGCACCCAAGAGTACGGTCAGCAGTCGACTTTAGCTGACACACTGAGCATCCCAACATAGTATAGTCTATGTGTCTTAGGGTAGGTGTTTCGTATGCTCAGGAACGTAGTGTATCAGGGGAGGGTTATCTTTTAAGGTCAAAATTTCTGCTGCTTCACAAGACCTCTCAAAAAAAGCAAAGCAACTATCCTGTAAGCTTCAGGCATATCAGAGAAGATATAGATATTAAAACTCCGAGCGCAAACTCGCTAATCTATCTTCTTAGTGTATGGTAGTTAAACACGTGGGCGTAGCGTTGAGAGCAGCACTCTTGTAAAGAGCCGTTACGAAAAGCGTGTTTGTTTCATTTATTAGAGCAATGAGTCAAGCAATACCAATAAGCACTCTAATAAATGTTAAATAATTCTCTTGTGGTGTATGGTCCTATTTGGGTAAGTATATGGTGGTTGAATCACTGCTTATCTGACATCAGTACAAATGCAAAGTGCAAGAATTACAATGGGGTTGATCTCTTGGCGTAATCTGATAGAGAGAATTATTTTTTACACAGCACTGCGGTAACCGCCTTAGATGACGGTGTCTGTGTTTATTATTAATAACAAATAACATTAAAAGACATTAAAGATGGAAATACTAGAGAAAATTAAAGAAACTGCTATCCAGGCAATTAATAAAAAAATTGATTGGCGGGCAAAGGAAGAGGAACTCCTCAATATATGTTCACCAGATGAGCATTGGATACAAATGGATGATACTGGTGAAATAATGCAAGGAGTTGGCGAAGAAGTTGACAGAGAATTGCAAGAATGGATAGGTCATCAAGAAGGATACAAACAAGCAATGGAAGAGATACTTTCTATTATTAATAACAAATAACATAAAGACATGAAGAAGCATTGGATATTTACTCTAGTGATTGGGATTCTATATCCCTTATTTTTAATAACACTTGACATGTTATTATACAGAACAGGGACTAAGTTTGATTGGTTCCTAATAATAATGTTCGGATGTATGCACCTTGTATACTTACCGATGTTATACATGGTTTATCTGAACCATACTATGAGGACAGAGGCTTAGGTCTCTGTTTATTTACTAACCTATAGAAGGAACTTATTATGTTAAAAGTCATTAAAAATCTAACAAAAGCATTTATCTATCTATCACTAATGATAGTAGGCTCTTTAACAGTATTAATGCTGTTAACACTTTATGCAGATTACTAAAAAACAAAAGCTATGGAAAAGAAAATCATTAGATCCAATGCATTAATCGCAGAGTTTATGGGTCATGAAGATTACCAAGAAATGGGTGAATATGTTATACCACAATACCATAAATCTTGGGATTTACTTATGTCTGTAATTGCAGAAATAGATCCAGAGAAAGCTTTTGATGGTATCTCTATAGATCCTAGGAGTATAGAGAATACATATACAGAGGTGGTGAATCTTATAAAATCGGCACAATCTGAGTGGCGATAGAAATTATAGTACGGGAGTGTTCAGTTGAGGGACTGAAGATTGGAGCATTGTTTTCCTACAGTTTACAATACAGGTGGTTCGATTCCATCCACTTCCACTTTTTAGTATTAAAGAAACGTGCAGTATAGTTTACTGCTAGTCTAGACCAAAGACGACAGAATCAGTGTGACAACTGAATGGTATATACGGGTTGATGTAATTTAGTGTAGAATAGGTAGGAGGTGCTAAGCCGACAGTGAAATACTACCCTAGAGATTACATTTCAATTGTGAGAACGCCCAGGTTAACCACCTGCCAGCAAAGATACGAGTCTAATGTCTACGGACTATAAGAGGTGTATCAACGGTTATTTTTAAATCCAACTAAAATCAATTAATCATTTAAACTATTTGCTATGGAATATGCAGAAATTGAAAAAGAGCTCCTCCAAGAGCAAAAACATTTAAAAGAACTAAAAGCAGGTAAACATCCAGCTGTTGGGGATATTACTGTTGAACAACAGATACTATGTAGTGAACACTTTGTTCTTTACTGGACAGATTGTTTAAAAGAAAAAGAGTATGAAGACCAATTGGCACATTACTACCATGTAGAGGAAGAAAAGATGCGTGTAGCAATGGAATCCTCTTATGAGGATCTTGCCCATTATATGTTTTACTCTAAATCACTTTAATATAAATAACTCGTGAGATTTACTAGCCTTCGGGCTAGGGTGCTCTCCTTACTACTCTAGAACACAGCGACTTTGGTTAGTCTCATTCTGGTGGTTAAATAAGCTAAAAGCTGTGTGTCGGTACAGCGAGTTATTTTTTAAACAAACATTATGACAAGATACGAACAAGAGTACTATGCAACTATAATCGAGGAGCTACCTAGGATTAGGAAAGCTATTGAAAATAACACAGAATTAAAAAGCTATCTAAACTATATAGAGAGCTGTATTGATAAACAAATTGTACCGGATGAAAAAAAGGTATGGAAACTAACTAAAAAAGACTGATATGGATATAGGAATTTTAATAGACGCATTATTGTTTATACCCCTTTGTTTAGGAGTACTACTCGTTATATTTCTGGTTTGTACAATTTCTGAGCATTACCAAGAGTTAAAAAGTGGCTTAAAAAACCCACCTTTTAAATTGACTATAAAACAGTGGAAAAAGTTTAAACACCTAAAAGATTAGATATGTCAGACGAAAAACATAATAAAGAAATGTCTAAGCTCCTGGTAGGCAAGACCATTCAATCGGTTTCTTATTTAGATAAGAAAACCGCAGATAAATGGGGATGGTACAGTAGACCTTTAACAATCATCTTTACAGATGGATCTATGTTAATGCCTCAAAGGGATGATGAGGGGAACGATGGAGGAGCTATGTACTTCCAGGATAAAGAAGAAAATGATTATGAGAATCACATTGTATATGTGCTAAACTAAACTTAATTAAATAAAAATCAGGGCATGAAAGACTATAAGACACACCACAAAGCTTGGTCAAAAGCACAAGTTAAATTCTTGTTGGAAAATTTACACTTACCTACTGAGGAGTTATCTCGTGCTTTAGGGAGAACGGAAGCTGCTATTATGCAGAAGATTCCGAAAATAACTCCTACCGGGGAAACTAGAAGCAGTATTAGAAGAACCATTTTAAATAAGATTTCTAATGGGGATAAAACAATGACTTCTGTAAAACCTGCTTTGGTAGATATTAAACATACAAATGGTGTTTTAGTACCAACTTCTACAGAGACTGTAAAACCGCCTGTAAATACTAAAGGATCTAAAGAGGATTCTTTAACTATTAATATGGGGAAGATGAAAGTTATTATAGACTCTAATAGACGCTCTATTACTATTGATCTTATATAGTAGGCATATAGCATAGAAACTTGGTAGAACCTGAAATAATAAGGGTTAAGTGTTCGATTCACCTCTATGCTGCAAAAATTACTCAAAACTAGAAACTATGGAAAATAGAAAAGATGCAATTGCATTACTTGACTACTCAAATGGGGATGTAGTCATATTAAATAACTTACCTACACAAGAATACATCAATAAGAATTATGATGGAGATTGGGAAGATTGGTTGTACTACATAGCAACTGCTCATGATGGTATACCAAGAATCAAGGATTGTCATTGGATGCATACAAGTAAATGCGCAATAGAAACCATAACACTATAGCACATGAAAGACAATAAACTTATAGCAGAATTTATGGGTATTGAGTCCTATGAGTTCAGAGGGTACACAATGTTTGTGTATAAGGAAGACAATCACAGAACAGATGTAGACCTACACTACCACACCTCTTGGGATTGGTTGATGCCCGTAACAAACGAGATTATAAAGTCAAGGGATGAGCAAAATGCTGATTGGGATTTGACTGACTTGAAGCATGCTTTATGCACTACTAACATTGAGTATGTGTACAAAGCAGTGGTAGAATTTATTAAAAACCAAAACACCTAGAAATTATGGAGGACTGTAAAAATTGCCATGGAACCGTGCTATACGGAGATGAAATCTGTCCTGATTGTGGGAGAGAGGGTAAACAAGAAAATTGGACAGAAGTATATACAGCAACTTGTTCTAAATGCAATGAAGAAGTAGAGTATACAGATATATTTTCTATGTGTCCTACATGTCTTACTTCATTTTAAAAAACAGAAAACTATGAAAGTAATTATAAGTAACAGAAGTGTGTACTATAAGTATGCTGAGGTAGAAATAGAAATTCCTGAAGGGTTGGATTGTAATAACATTCAAGAACACCTGATTGAAAACGAGCACTTATATCAAGATGAAATAGACAAGGCAATAGGTAAATCTGAATACGCATTTGGATTTGGACTTGATGAGTGTAGTAGTATGAACGAACAAGACTCAGAGTCTGAATGGAGATTTGATGTTGTAGGTAAAAAATATGGAGGACATTTATAATGATAAAAGAAGAAATGCTTAAAAAACAAAACGCCATCTATGTAACGACTATAGATAAGCTTTGGGAATACCTTAGTCCTGACGGACAGGAAGACTTGGAGTGGATCTGGGAAGAAATGGTAACTGAATTAAACAAAATTCAGAATGAAAACCTCGTTGATAACATGGAGGAGATATACAAACTAAAAGTTAAAGGCGATGTCTAAGCAGGAGCAAATGATTGTTACCCTATCCTTTTCTGAAAAGGATTTATATCTGATGCTGGATCAGTTACAAAACTCAAAAGACAAACAATACGCTCAGATGAAAGTACCTATCAAGGCAGATGCTAAAGAAGTAGAAATCTTTATCAACTTGGAGGAAGCTGTAAGCAATCCCGGGGAGGAAATAAACATCAAACACTAGTTATGGAACCAAAAAAAGACAAGTACCCAGAATTAATGAATTGGTTTGAATTCATGTCGGATAAGTTCCAACAGGTGAATGAAAAAGGATTAAAGAAATTCCTACCAGAAAACGAAATACAAACTATGGAAAAGACTTATATAAACAACTCACGCTATATGGAATTTATAGATGAGATAGCAACACAGATCACAGAAATAATATTCCTGAACGATACTTTTGTTGCTGTAGATATAGAATACTCACCAGAAAAGAATGCTAAAGAGTACTATAAATTCACTGAAGAAGCACAAGAATTTTACAACGAGAGGTACGATGAGCTAGAAACGCTAATGAATAGAACTCTTGGAGTATACAGTGATAACGAAATGAGCTTATAATTTAACCCTCTTCCAAGGGATAACACTACTAAAAATACGTCATGGAAAAAGCAAAAAGAATTCTACACTATACCGTGTGGACAATAACTACCTATATCATATTGGTTATGATATGGTATATGTTTACTGCCTTTAACGGAATGATTGGATTCTATTTTGATCTAGTATTTCCACTTCTCTTATTTGTAATTGTATACAAAGCCTTCCCACTCTTTAATCCCAAGAAACCATGAAATTAGACGATAAAGAAAGCTTAATGCTTGAGAATTTACTATTGAATTCTATAGAGCGCAATTACAAATTTTTAAAAGCCAGTACAAACCTATCTACTCAATCAGAGGCATATCAACACATTCACAATCTAATTACTATCCGTACAAAATTGGGACTATTTAATATTGAATGCCCCAATAAGGATTTGATTAAGGATATGAATAAAGCAATTGGTTGGAGTAAATATGAAAAGCAAGTATTATGAAAAACAAAAGAAATTTTATGGAAAGAGTCTATTCTGCTAAGGAACTACGGAGCATAGACTCAGCAACTCCTTTAAGCCTTTGGGATGAGTATAATCCACTTTACCATGTGATGAACTATAATGATGCAAGTGCCTTTGGACGCTTGGAGAACTTATTTGACATCGCAAAGGGAAAAGGAATTGATGTAAGTGATTTTGAGCACTTCAGACAAGTAGAACCTGTAAACTAAAACAAAACAATTATGGGGCAATTTAGCTGGATCACACAGGATACTAATAAGAGTATCTCTAACCTTGAGGGTTACACATTTAAAGTTGTCATGCGAGACAACAAAGGGAATAGGTGGGTAGAAAAAGACTACGAAGGATACGGAGTATTCGGAGGTAAAGATTATTACGAATTAGTAGCAGAAATGAATGGATTTCCATCAGATAGAGATACTGGAATAGATCTGTCTTTTAATCCAGAAAAATTTAAACGTGCAGTATTAGATATAGATAGAATAATATACCCAAGTCTCACCGAGGGAGGGGAATATTATGACGGAGAGAAACCTGAAGACTGCCCAGACCAAGGATGGACTGGACCTGAAAAAGAATGTGACTGCTATTGCAGTTGCTGTTAATAACCACTAAAACAAACAATTATGGGAGCATGTGATTTTTCAACAATGCAATTAGGTAGATTCAAAACAGCTAGAGAAGCTTATAGTCAAGCAGTAGAAGATGCAGAGTACGAAAACGGACACGATTCGTACAACGGTACTATAAGTACTACACATGGATTTTATACTAGAACAGACAACCCAAGATACGGAACGGCAGCTTTCGATAAATGGGAAAACAAAATGTTTGATCAAATAGACAAGCGAGATTGTTATTGCATAGAAATAACTGGTGCAGTCTTGAAAAGAATGAAAGAACGAAGGGGATACAAAGGAAAGAAAGGTATAAGAGCTTTCTATTTCTTTGGTTTGGCTGCTTCCTAAAACCTTATAACTATGAAAGAAAATAAACTTATAGCAGAATTTATGGAGTACCCTACATCTTCTGAGTATTGGAAAGATGGCAGATGGGAAGGGGAAGATTACAAAGACTATTATTATGTTGATGGTAAATACGATGAGTGTTGGGGTAGCAGTAATTTTCATGTTGATGATATGGCATTTGGTTTATCTTGGGATTGGTTGATGCCAGTCGTAGAGAAGATAAACAACACCGAAAGATACGAGGTATGTATAGGTGATTGTCATTGTCATATAACCGACATTGAAAACGATAACCACAAGGTTAGAGCGTTAACATTATCGCTTCAAGGTGAAACAACTATGGGGGCTGTATATTTAGCGATAGTAGAATTTATTAAAAACCAAAACAACTAGAAATTATGAAAGAAGAAATCTTATTTATCATTGAAGAATTTGAACTTGGGGGAATAAATGCCTTTGAGTGTATTAAGCAAATAAAAGAAAAACTAAACGACTAGAAATTATGGGAAAGATGAAAGAAGTAGCTATCAAGCAGCGCAACAGCCAAAAGACAATAGAGGGTATTGCAGATGAATTTATGGATACTTGGAGTGAAACTCTAGGGAACATTATACACGACAGAATATGTGGCTTAGACGCTTGTGAAATGGAAGAAATATCTAACAAGGTTTACGATAAAATTACTAACCAACGAGTAATCGAGGAGTTGGAGTTGATACTTTCAATAGAGAAAGAAACAGGGATAGTCCCTATCAACGCTTTAAAGCATAGAATCAAAGAACTAAAACAAGAGTAAGATTAAAGAAGGGATAAAGAAGGGATAAAGACGGTATAATATCGCATATCGGAATATGGAATAAAGCTCATTAATGTCCTGAATGTAGCTCATAATCAAGACAATTTGAGCCACAACGAAGGTAAATATAAGCTTTATCTACCCTCGTTAAGATTACGAATGTAAATTGAGAGCCGAATAGAAAGACTAATTGGCTCATAACTAGAAAAAGAAAAAGATTATGAGAGAAACGAATAAAACAAGGGTAGTTAAATACCTTAAAGAGTATGGGAGTATTACGCCTATACAAGCAATTCAAGACTTAGGTAACACACGATTAGCTGCGACAATATTTGAACTAAAAGATTTAGGTTGGGATATTGAAACGGAAAGCTTAAGGGTTAAAAACCGATTCGGGAGAACTACTAATGTAGCAAAATATTCCCTAAAAAGTGTTGAGTATTAAATTAAATTCACTATATTTGTGTAACTAAAAACAGAGATTATGACAAAGATGACAAAAAAGAAAGACAACAATTTGTTGTTTTGGGAATCAGTACAAACTACTGACCCGAACTTTACTAAGGAAGTAGGATTCGGAAGAAAGTTTACGAGTATCAACGCGCAATATCAAGTGCGGGAATTAACAAGAGCCTTCGGCAAAATAGGTCAAGGTTGGGGTATTAGCCAAGAACAATTCTATAATCTCAACGGAGTAGATGGGCTTATATGCTATCAAGCAAACCTTTGGTATGTTGATGGGGGTGAGAAGTTTCAGTTCGATATAAACTCCTCCATAGCCTCCCACAATGGTAAGGGTAGATTAGATGATGAATGTTTTAAGAAAGTGTCTACTGACGCCTTAACTAAAGGATTATCTAAATTAGGATTCAACGCAGATATATTCTTAGGTATGTGGGATGACAATAGATATGTGACTCAAGTTAAAGAGTCGTTTAAGACTAAAGCAAACTTAACAGACGCTCAATTAAACTCTATGGTCTCAGCTATAAGCGACGGCAAAGGGGATATTGTTAAGTCTAAGATGGGGGATTATAACATAACAAAAGAGCAATCTCTAGCTCTTAAAAAAGCATTTGATAATGTTAAGTAAGGGAGATGTTAAGACGGCTCTGATAGACGTAGATATTATGCTCTATCGAGCCGCTTGGAAACACGAAGGCGATGAAGTAGAACGCGCCTACGAAACTATAGACTCAATGTTTGAGCATATATTTTACGTTACAAAATGTGAAAACTATATAGGGTTTCTAACGGGAAAAAACAATTTCAGAAAAGAAATAGCTACAATAAAGCCTTACAAGGGGAATCGTAAAGATATGATTATGCCTGAACACTTTGACGATATAAGGCAATATCTAATAAGAGCGTGGAGTTGTGATGTTGTTGATGGCTTAGAGGCTGATGACGCTTTAGGGATTTGCCAAACAGAGATGGATGATACTATCATTTGTAGTATTGATAAGGATTTACTGCAAATAAAAGGATTCCATTATAATTGGAATAAAGGAGAGGTTTGTAATGTTACAGAATATGACGCTTGGCAAAAACTTTATGAGCAAACTTTATCAGGAGACTCTACTGATAATATAGTTGGAATACCTAGAATTGGGGAAAAGAAAGCTAAAAAATTGCTAGAAGATTGTTTCTCTGTCGAAGAAGCTAAAAATATCTCTATATTTGCTTACGCAGAATACTACAAAGAGGATAATCATCTAAGTATGTTCCAAGAAAACCACGACTTAGTAAAAATATGCACCTCCTCAGAGGATAGTAGGTTATCTAGTAAGTTTATAATACCAACAGTAAATTACACATTTTAAAAATGGATGACGAAAGAAGATTAAGGCAAGAAGTTTTAAAGAATTTAGTTGATGGGAACGACTCTATACTTGTGGCTATGGGGAATTATATAAACCCTGATAACGACGAGTTGATGGATATAGAATTTGCCGTTAACGCTAGCGAAGAGGAGTTATTTACTATGTTTACTGAATTATTTAAAAACAAAACGGTCAGGGATGAAGCTAGAAAAGCTGTCCTTTACTCTGACTACGGAAACGAAGATATAGACAGCTTAAACTTAAATTAATTGCACTATGCAAAATTCAATTAAAGGGACTTTACTAAAAGTCTTAGAGCCTGAAACGGGAATGACAAAAGCAGGAAAAGAATGGGGGAAAAAGGGTTTCGTTGTAAAAACAGAAGACAAATTCCCGAAAGAGGTATGCTTTACTTTGTTCGGAGAAAAGACAAGCCTAATAGATTCTCACAAAGTTGGGGATATGGTAGACGTTCACTTCAACCTATCCTCAAGAGAGTTTAACGGAAAGTACTACCACAATATAGACGCTTGGAAGATAGACTCTTCTTCAGCGGGAACAACTGAGTCTGAATGGAAGTCTACTAAGGACACCTCAGATTTACCTTTCTAATTATTCATAATTAGTTTTTAGTTAATAGTTGTAGAGGGGGTTCGCCCCCTTTACTTAACCTTAAAAGTGTTTAGATATGTCTAAAGAAACAAAAATGACACAAACAGAGCTTAATAAAAGAATTAAACAAGTAACGATGGAGGCTGAATTTAGATTCAAGTGCTTAGAATTAGCACTACCTTTATCAAAAACAGTAGATAGTTTATTAGAAAATTCTGATAAAATATATAACTACTCTTTTCATCTTGGAGGAAAAAAGACCGATGATAAGGAATAGCGATAAGTTTTTGGAGGCAATTAATTTTGTCTCCAACCTTACGGGGACTTCAACAAGGAAAATACTATCGAAAAAAAGAGATAGAGATTACGTAGTCTCTAGGCATTTTTTAAGATACTATTTAAGGACAAAGTTCGATATGAGATTTAGAATCATTGGAGAGCTTACTAACTGTCACCACGCAACCGTTATTCACTCAATTAAATTTGTAAACGACTACTCTATTTTTGATAAAACCCTTAAGGGGTACAAGGATAGTGTTGATAATTTGAGTGACGAAAGCTTTGAAGACAAGTACTTAAGAGATTATTTAAAGCTTAAAGAAGAGGTTATAGAGATTCTTGACAAGAAGAACTCTAACCATTTTAAGTGTAGTCAGTTACTAACTTTAATAAATAAAGAAAATGAATCAAGCAGAGCAATTAAATAGGGGGTACTCAAGAGGGGTTGTCGCTATTTGCGTTAAAGAGCAAGAAGCTACCTATTTTTCTAGTGTACGTAGTTGCGCGAAATATTTAGGAAGAAACCCCGCAGCGGTAACGAAAGTTTGTCAAGGGGCTTGGCACACTTGTAACGACCATAGATTATATTATGAAGAGGATTATGTAAAAGAATTTGGGAAGATTCTAAAAGATTGGGAGGATTAAACTATGAGCAGAGGTTTTAAAGGGATTTGGATTCCTAAAGAGATATGGGAGTCTAAAGGAATGTCTATGCAAGAAAAAATATTCTTAGCAGAGATACATAGCTTAGATAATGAGCAAGGCTGTATAGCTAGCAACGCTTACTTTGCTGAGTTCTTTGGGCTTAGTAAGTCTAGCGTTAGTAGGATTGTTTCATCTTTAGTTAAAAAGAATCTTATAAAGGTTATACTTACGTATAAGCCTAATAAAGAGGTTGATAAAAGAATTATTAGGTGCGAAAAGTACGGAAACAAAGAGGTTAAGCTTGTTGATAAAGTTAAGCCACGTACAACAAAGCTTAAAGACTTATACATTACAGACGAGGAAACTTCTTCGCTTGTAAAGGAGGTTATTCATTACTTAAATAAAAAGGCTGAGAAGAACTTTAGAAACACTAACGCATCTGCAAAGTTTATAGTTGCAAGGCGTAAGGAGAGCTACTCTTTAGATGACTTTAAAAGGGTTATAGATGTTAAATGTTCTCAATGGATTAACACAGATTTTGATAAGTTCTTAAGACCTTCAACTCTTTTTAACGCCACAAAGTTTCAAGAGTACTTATCTGAGAAATTTATACCTACGAAAAAGGATATTGTAGAAAAGGTTGCTAACTCTCAAAAAGGATTCTACGATGTATAAGGTTAGTAATAAGGATGATATAAAAAGGTACGCGGGTAATATCTTTAGAAACGGTCTCCCTAAAGGAGTTTCTACGGGAATACCCTCGCTAGACCCTCACTACAAATATCGCAAAGGAGAGTTAGATGTTATCATGGGGTTAGCAAATATAGGGAAAACCACCACTATGTTTTACTTAATGCTAAATGCGTCAATGAGATATGGATGGAAGTGGTTGTGCTACTGCCCTGAGAATGAGCCTGTTGGAGATATGATTTCCGATATAGCGGAGATGTTTATAGGAAAAAGCGCAGATAAAGATAGAAGCGATAGAATGAGTAGTACTGAATTTAGCTCCGCTATTGATTGGGTTTTAGAGCATTTTACTATAATAACATTTGAAGACCAACCCTCAGCATCTCAAGTCTTAGAGGCTTTTGAAGAGCAAATGGAAGTTGTTAAATACGACGGATGCCTTATAGACCCTTTGAATGATTTAAGAATTGAGAGCGGGTTTAGTAAGTACGATTACTATTATTCTATGCTATCTAACATAAGAAGATTTAAGCAGAAGCATAATGTAAAGTTTATTCTTACAACCCACGCGGGAACTGCGGCAGCTAGGAAGAAAGACGACGCGGGCAGAGTCCCTGCGCCAAGTATGTATGACGTAGAGTTTGGAGGGATGTTTGCTAATAGAACTGACAATTTTATAGTAATACATAGGCACTTAAATAGTGAGCAGTGGGATACAACTGAGATACACGTTAGGAAGATTAAGTTTCAGAAATTAGTTGGGCTACCAACTCAAGAAGATAGACCAGTATATTTGAAATTCTCGCCAAAAAGTTGTAGATTTACATATCTTAACCCAAGTCGAGGCGGGTACTTTATAGACCCTTTAAATGATACTTCTCTATCTAACGTAGTCTCTGAAGCAGAATTAGGATTTTAACCAAAAAAACAAGAGTAAAATGGCAAGATTAAAGGAATTTTTAATCCAAGAACAAATGCGTTTAGAAGGCAACTTTAGAGAGAGAGACCACTTTGAGTATTTAGCTTGGAGAAAGCAACTAGAAATAGAAGAGCAAGAATATGAAAGACAAGAAAAAATCAGGTCGCTATCATACGAACAAAAAAGTAAAGAGTAGTATTGATAAGCTCCTAAAGCAAAACGCTAGGAATGTTTCTAACTTTTGCACAGGAAGTAAGTACGATTTAAAAACCCAAGAAGCTTTTGATTTAGCGTGGTCTAACATTGAAAACGACATCAAGGAGCTAGACGAACAAATGTATAACATAATAGTAAAGCAAGATGACTGAAAAAAGTAAAGAGCAATTAGAGAAAGAAGAGGCAGTAGCAAGAGAAACTTGGGACTCTTGGGTTGGTGACTTAGAAACTAAAGAGCAACCTAGCTGCAACATTGATAACCCTGATGATTGTGAGGCTTGCGGAAGTTAGAGCGCTAAAGCTATAACGTAAACCACCACCATTATCACCGCATACAGAAACTTTGTAAATTTATTCATGCTGTAAATATAAGCACAAAATCATTAATCAAGGTTAGGTAAATATTAAGAAAACATTAAGTTATGCAAGTAGCAGAGGAATCGTTAAAGTTAATGAGGGATATGACAGCTAATAACGAAGAGAATAGTTTTATGGCTGCGTATTCCGAGATGACCGTAGAGGTGTCTAAAATGAGAGATGAATTAAACACACACGCAGGGAGGTTATCCGCTGAAGTGTTTGATAAAAAAGAAAATAGAGTTGACGAGTTGGAGAAGTGTTTAATATTATTCAATCAGTCATTCTTTAAACTACTCCACTATAAGCAAGAAATGATTATATGGAAAAGAAAATGTTTGGAAAAGGAGATGGAATTTATTAACTTCGTCACTAAAGGATTAGACAATGAGCAAAATAGAGCAACAAGTTTGTAGTAAAATTTTAAAGCGCTCTGAGGTTGGGAAAGAGAAATACGGAACAACTATGGAGCGAGGAGATTTAAGCGTGTTAGAATGGCTTATACACACCCAAGAAGAGCTTATGGATGCTTGTGTCTACATAGAAAAACTTATAGATGAGAAAAAAGAAGAAGAGTCCCATAAGAACTGCTGCTGTGAAAGCAGGATTCCGAAGTGGACTAGAACATCGAGTTTGGAAGAATTTGAAACAAAGAAAAGCAAAAGGGATTGAGTACGAAACCCTTAAGATTAAATATGTAATCCCCCTGAGTGAACACTCTTACACCCCTGATATAATCTTACCTAACGGTATTATATTAGAGGTGAAGGGTCGTTTAGTCAAAGCGGATAGGGATAAGCATTTGTTAATCAAAGAACAGCACCCTAATTTAGATATTAGATTCTTATTTCAAAGCGCAAACAATAAAATAAGAAAAGGCAGCCAGACCACGTATGCCCAATGGTGTGATAAAAATGACATAAAATGGTGCGAGAAATTAGTGCCTGATGCTTGGTTAAAAGAAATTAAGTAGTATATTTGACTATTCCCTATTTTATCTCTGCATAGTTGTGTTTTTGGTTAGACACATAGTAGCCCTTACATTTGTAGGGGTTACTTTTTTTTAGTACATTTGCCTTATGGAAAAGCAGTTTAGACCTAGACTTTCTGAGTTCGAGTGGGACTTAATTAAAAGAGCTAGGAACTTTGATAAAACAAAGTCAACGGGAAATGTCTTAATTATAGGTGACATTCACGAACCTTTTTGTCTCGATGGATACCTAGAGCATTGCATTAATCAATTCAGAAAATACAGGTGTAGTGAAGTCGTCTTTATAGGCGATGTAATAGACTCTCACTACTCAAGCTTCCATAGGTCTGACCCTGACGGTTACGGAGCAGGGGACGAGCTAGAAAGAGCTGTAGACAGAATCCACAGATGGCATAAAGCCTTCCCTATCGCTAAAGTTTGCATAGGAAATCACGACGCTATTGTTAGGCGTAAAGCTTTTGATTGCGGATTATCTAAGGCTTGGATAAGAGACTTCGACGAAGTTCTTGGCGTTGAGGGGTGGGACTTTAAAGAACACCACTACATTGATGATGTGCTTTATGTTCACGGAACGGGGACTTCAGGTAGAAGCGCAGCCGCTAATAAATCTCTTGAGTTTGGGTGTTCAGTTGTACAAGGACATATACACACAGAAGCCTCCGTTATTTACAATGGAGGTTATTGGGGAATGCAAGTAGGGTGTGGTGTTGACAGAAAGAGCTACGCTATGGCTTACGCAAAATACTTCGCCAAATCATATAAGCTATCTTGTGGAGTTGTCCTAAATAATGGAACTCTACCTATAGTAATCCCTTTTACTTAGAGTCAGGAGCGTAAACGGTGGCTGTAGCTAAAGCAAGCATAACTAAATGCTGCCAAGTTACGCTGCCCGCCATTTCTATTTGGTGAACCGCTGCGATAGCTATAACCCCACCTATAGTTCTTTTACTAGACCATTTACCATTCTTATCCTGAAACATTTTAGGGACAATAAAGGACATAATCTTAGCTCCTGTAGTTATTAAAGGGTTCATAACAGGCTTAACATCTTTAAGTTCTTCTTCTTTCGCTTTTCTATTCTTCCTTCTTAGCCCCATAGTTCGGTATAATAAACTCTAAAATACTATCTATCTTTCCGAAGATGGCGTCATCTTTAATTGAAGGAGTTAGTCTAACAAAAACTTTTGCGGCAGCCATTAACGCTACTACTACAGCAATTATGTCTGTTCCGTGTTCTGAAATGTATTCAATCATCTTTTCTTAAATTATAGTTATGTAAAATGAGTCAGGTAATATTCTTAGTAAGTCTTCTATAGTATCTCTACTAGAAGTTACATCTAACTCGTTATCTCCGTTTATATCAGCGTAAGCCTCTCCTACAGCAATACAACCTCTTAATTGTGTGTGATAGTTCGCGCTGTGAATTAGAATAAAATCCCTGTCGTCAACATCACTAACAAGGAAGTGTTCTCCATGTTTTTCGGAAAACCTAACAATCACTTTATACTCTCCTCTAGGAATACAAGAAACATTCCTTTTATTATCTTTCCAAGAAAGCTCTAAAGTTTTACAAGAGAAGCACTCTTTTAATTCATCGTGTATAGTTAACTTCCCTAAAGTTTCTTTACCCGTATCCATTAACCTATTTAAAACTACTTTCATTATCTTTAGCTTGAAGTCCAATTAGTAGAGTGAGTTGTTGCGTAAAGGCAATTAGTAAAGTACAGGTATTCTGTGCCTGATGTATGCCCTGTGTTTTCTATTAGCAACCAAATAAGCTTTCCTGCGGGAACTTTTACCACAGAAGATATAGAGTAATCATAACCCGTGTCAGTTATAGCACAATCTACAGTTGTAGACCCTATCTGAGTTAAGTTTTGAACGTCAGCATCAACTCCGTTGTCTTGGTCTGAGTAGCAAAGTTTTATAGTAACATCACCTCTATCTGTTCCATTTTGTATAGTCCCTTTGCACGCTACGTTAAACAACTCGAAAGGAGCGCTTATAGCATTAAAAGAATCCTGAGCTGATAGACTTAATTCATTAGAAGTATAACTACTAAAAGTATTGTACCCCGAACCCGAGCTACCGTAGTAAAACCTACCCGCATCTCCCGTTGAAACTCTACCCCCTCTATTCCCTATAACAACGTAAGACTTATCATCAGCTTGATTTCTTATAGATTTAACTAACGTGTGAAGAAATGCTCGCAAATTAATTAAACTAAATCCCCCTTTAACATTTGACTTAAACTTATCCTCAATAAAATGAAGTAAATTGTCTCTATCATACTGCTCATTAGCGTTAACCGCTGCAGGGGCATTTGTTCTTCCCTGTCCTTGAAATAAGTTTTTATAACTTGCGGCTGTGGTTGTATAATTATCTGTTGTCGGCATAGTACTTGTTAATGTTAATTATTTCTACTCTTTTTCCATAGATTAAATAATCTACACGCTGTATATAATACAGCTAAAGATAACGATAGCATTCTTAAAATTTGTTCTGCGTCGCTCATAGATACTAAGAGCGCCCCTCCGTTTATTGCTGAAATTTCGATTGAATCTTTTATTTTTGATATAGTATCGTTCATCTTTTCTTTTAATAAAGGTTATTTGTTTACCTTATTCCCGTAAGCTAATATACCCCCAAGTCTAGTCACGTTGTTTCCGCTACTATACTTGTCATTACTTGAATGTTCATAGTTAGTGAAAATCCCTACATTGTCAGAGTCATTTAACCAATCCATCATATCCTTTCTTAAAATCTCAGCCTTTCTAAATGTATCTTCTTTTAGTATAGACATCTCTGAGCCATCAACAGGGTCACTCCAATCATCATCGTTTGTTACCACCCCTGAAGAGGTTGTATTGTACTGCATATCATTTAGAACTTCATACTTAACGTATAAGGCTAGGCAAGGCTTTATATAGTTACCTAAAAGAGTCTCCTCCATAGGGGCTAAAGCGTCATTTTGCTGTCTCTGTCTTAATTCTCCCCAAAAATAATCCCCTAAATCTTGTTTAAGGTGAGTTATTTCCGCTATAAGGATGATATTATCATCTATAATAGATTTATCCATATTCGCATTAGTCATAGCTGTAGCTACAACCTCTGCTGCGGTAATCAAGTTACTGTATTGTCTATAGTCTGTCGCCGCCATCGTCTTTTGATTTTAAGTCGTTCAAGTAAATATCCTCTAAGTCGGGTCTTTCTTCTAAACCAATCAACGCTCTTAACTCATTTACGTCTGCAATTTGAGTTATATCTATATCTGCAGCAAAGCCTATAGGGGATTCAAACTGAACCTCTAAAGAGGATGCGTCTAAACCTAAGACTTTACCCATAGCGTCACGCATAGGCTTAAATACTTGCTCTATAGTATCTTGGATTACGGTTCTCATAACTAAGTCGTAAGAGATTCTAATCTCACTCCCCGTATTATTCATTTTACCACTAGACACAATACCTGAAAGAGCAGGCTGCCATCTATGGGCTGTAACAATATTATTTCGTGTAAGCTCTTGGTACTCCATGAAGCTACCGTCTTTATCATCTTTAAGGATTTGAACATTAGAACCACTCCCCGCTCCCGCGCCATCCTTAACTAAGAATAGTATCTTGCCGTTATTTCCTTCTCCTGTAAGCTTATCTTGAGCTAAAGAGATTAACTCTTCTGCTTCATCGTCACTCATTGAGCCGTCTATTTCAATAATAGCTGAAGGCATAAACCCATTCTCAAATTTAGAGCGATTGTATTTTTGTATAAGGTAATCTATTTCTATAGACCCGCTTTCTGCTGCGGCTATGTAATCAGGAATACCGTATCGTTGAAACCCGCTTTCATAATCCTTAAACATAAGAACAGAACGCCCATTCTTAAAGTTAGGATACATAGGAACTTTACGAACCTTTTTATCTTCAACCCCGTAATAAGACCAATCAGGATTAATGTAAACTGATTCTAAATTTTTACCAACCCTAACCATTGTTGAGTCAATGTGATACATATTGCAACCACCTTCATACTCGACAAACTCTATATAAGAATTTCCGAAAGTATAAAAGTCATCAACTACTAATCTAAAAAGATTTCTAAGGGATTGATGCTTAGGGTTAACCTCTTGAATGTAAGGTTCTAACTTAGCGTTTACGGTAGTGATTTTACTACCCGCCGTATAAGTGGCTTTCTGAGATAGTATAGCTCGGTGAGTACTAGACTTTCTTTTTAACTCAGCAAGATACTGAGGGAATAGATTGTCGTCACCAAACTTATAAATCTCTTTAGAGGTAACCTCTCTTTGCTTCTCTCTAAAATCAGGCATAGGAGCTAAGTTTACTACATCAAACTTAACTCTACCACTAGCCTTTCTCCTAATCATATCAGAAGTTGAGTTAGCAGTAAACCTACCTTTAGAATCTCTTTCTCTTTTAGCCACAATTATATAGAATAATGATTAAACAAATATAAGAAAATAAAGGGCTACTCCCGTAGTTTCACCCGTCAAATTTATATATATTCCTATGAGTGGATATACTCGTAAGGAGTTTCTCCTTGAACGGCTGTAAACTTAAGTGTTGCACCGTGTTGGTCTGTAATGGCTGCCCCTGAAGAAGCTTCTACAGAGTCTAAGAATAAAGCAAACTTAGAGTGAATGTAATCACCAGATGCCTCCTTCGTTCCTAGTACGTTATCCCAACCAACAAGAAGCTTTCTTTGAGCGTCTGCATCCGTGTCGTTATAAAAGTGAACGCACCCCATTAAGGCTTTTCCTGCCATTTCCTGAAGTACTGCTAAATTTTCTTTAGATAAGTTGGGAACATACCCCTCTATACTAATTGTTGTTAAGGCTAAACCTTTTTCTTGAGCGGTAGAGAAATCTACTTTTGCTGTCCCTACTTGGAATTTAATGTCGGAAACATTACCCGCAGTTGTAGGAATTGCCCCCGTAACCCCACCACTAGCAATCGTTGTTGCAGTAGCGGTGTCGGTAGCTGCCCAACCTGAATAAACTTGCTCCCAAATATGTATAGACTCTACACCACCAACTAATTGCTTGTGGTCGCCGTGAGCTATTGATAAACTTGATAGTGCCATTTTCTTGTTCTTTAAGTGTTATGCTATTGTTGCAGGCGTTCTTCCCGCAGTACAGCTAAATGTTAACGTAACGCCGTTTTGGTCTGAAAGACCGCTACCCGTGTTAGCCTCTACTGTTTGTAATAGTAAAGGAAAATCAGTATTGCCTGCGTCGGTAGCTGTTACTGAGTCCCATCCAACTAAGTAGTTAACACCATCCCAAGTGTGAACTTGAGCAATTAAAGGCTCTGTTTGAAGCTCCTGTAACTGTTGAAGTTTAGTCTTTGTAATGTCGGGAATATACCCTTCGATACTTATTTCGTGAGTAGTAAGAGCGTTTGATTGAGTATTTGAGATAGTCATAGACGCTGATTCCTTTTCAAAGTAAACAGTTACCGCAGAAGACATTGTTACCGCCCCCGCACCATCTGAATCACTCATTCCTGAAGAATTGGCTACGGTATCTATCGTCATATATTTAACCCCACCCTTTGCAAAGTGGTCAGCTCCTAAAACTGATATTGATGATAATGCCATTTTTTTGTTCTTTAAAAGTTATAAAAAAAGGGAGCGAGGTTAGACCCCAACCCCCTTTATATTAATTGTGACTATTTCTACGCGTCAGCAGATATATAAGTTACAGCTAATTTCTTATCCAACAACACTGTGTCACATAAGTAGCCTAAACGGAAACGTAATTCTTTCTCATCACGGTTATACCACGTCTCTACAGACGCTCCACCGAAATCAGTACCTACAACAACTCCACCGTCAGCGATTAACGCAGCACGATATTGGTCTTTAGCACCTGTACATCCTGTGATACCCGCAGCAACCGTAGCTCCTACCGTAGCATCAATAGCAGCCCCTTCAGCAACTAATAACGCATCCCAATCTCTACGAATAACAATAGGGATACCTCTAAACCTTAAGTTAGGGATTCCGTTTTGTCCGTCAGCGTAAGCAATGTGATTCCCTTCAGCAACTAATTCATCAACGTAGTCATCTGCAATAGCACCTGATACGTAGAATTTCTTAGGAAGTTCCTTTAATTCAGCAGTTGCAGCAGCGTACATAGCTTTAAGCGTTGCGGTTGCTTCGGCGTATACGGTAGTCACCTCTTGAGCAGCGTCTAAGCTTTGTAAAGCTTTAAAGATACCGTTGTAAACAGCGTAACCTGCTCGGTTACTTACTGTTGCAGTGCTCGTGTCAGCAGCAAGACTTGTATCTGCAAACCAAAGTTGACGATTAAAGTCAGCTTGAATACCTTGCATTAAGATTTCAGCTCCAATTTGCTTAAGAACTGTTCCATCAACATTGTCTTTATCTGTACCTGAACGTAGTACTTGACCTTTAACTTTGTTGTAGTAATTATTACCGTTCATTGCAATCTCAACTTCAACTCGCTTAGGAGAGATTTGAGGATTAGTATAAACAGTACCTGCTTTACCTACAAAAGTGTTACCGTTGTCGGCTGTAGTAATGAATGAAGCTGCGTCGAAGTGGTCAAGGTAAGTGTCACCTTTAATCTCCGTCATTACATCCATTCCACTTAATACTTCTTCACCTAAAAATAAAGGAGAAACGAAGTATTGTTGAGCATCAGCGCCTACAAATGCAGAGCCTCCTGATGTTGTTGAAAATTGTGCGTGTGCCATAATTTTTTAAATTTTACTTATTTACTTGTTTTTTATTTAAACATATTTTGAGACATCTTGTCCCATTCACTTAATTCTTTTTTTATTGTTTCCACAATTTGAGGCTCATTTTCAGCTAAAGTAACTGAAGGCGTAGCCTCTAGTTTAGCAATCCTTTGAGCCATTGTTTCAAACTGAGTTTTCATTTCTTCTTTAGACTCGTTTGATTTCTCTTTTTGAACACTTAACTTCTGAGATAAGTTATCTCTCTCTTCTGTTAAGGAATCCAACTGAGCCTTTAAATCATCTACATTAACTTCTTGTGTAGCTGTTTCTACGGTAGGCTCTTGTACCGCTTCCTCTGTTTTTGCTTGTGGCTCTTCAGTGGCATTTCCCGTAATCATTTGTTTTAAATCGGAAATCTGCCCTACAAACCAAGTTTTTAAATCTTCTGACATAGTAGATTCTTTTTTAAGGTTATCAATATTTAAAGTATTCAAGATTTGTTCAGGAGTTTTATTTTGGTATCCACTCAAGTCATATTTAGCTACAACTTTAACAGCCCCTAAAACCTCATCTACAAATCCTAACTCTAATGCTTCGTGTGCTGATAACCAAGTCTCCCGAGCCATCATTTGCTCTATTTCAGTTTCCGAGATGTTAGTCTTAGCTTTATACACACTTAACATTGTAGTTTCAACTTTCTCTAAAGCATTAATTTGCTTACGCATCTGAGCCTTATTACCGAACACATTACTCATAGGGGAATGTATCATAAATAAGCTATTAGAAGTCATTTCGACTCTATCAGCAGCTAAAGCAATTATAGTAGCCATAGAAGCAGCCAAACCTTCTATCTTCACAGTAACCTTACCTGAATAATTTTTCAGAGCTGTGTAGATTGCTTGACCTTGAAAAACGTCACCACCCGTACTATTAATATGAACGGTAATGTCTTTTCCTTTTAATCCTTTTAAATCTTCTAAGAAGCTTTTAGCTGTAATTCCGTGAACACCAATTTCATCGTAGATGTGGATGTCGGTAGATTTACCTTTAGCTTCTATACTTGGCATTGAATACCAAGAGTTTTGTTCGTATATACTTTCCATACTTTGCAAATATAAACTATTATTACTGAATAGTGTTGCCATTCTTTGACACTTTGTTCTTCATATAATCATACACAATGCGTTGTGCTTGACGTATAGATATATCGTACTTATCAGATAAGTCTATAAATATATGTTTAATAAGGCTTGTATCATTTCCCATTAAAGCTTTATCAAAATCCTTCCTAATTAAATAATTACGGATAGAGTTGTTATTTAGCAACCCCTCTCGGTATAAGGTATTAACTACAAGCTTAGAGTCCTCTCCGCATAGCTGAGTTATTTCGTTTATTAAATCCTTTTCCATCAATGTTTCTCTATTTAAAATTTAACTGAGTTCTCTATAGCTCTAACTCTGTTTTGAGTTTTATTTAAACTTTCTACAGGCAATACTACATTTGTGTTTCTACCTATTACAGCGCCTAAAGCGTTGTAGTCGATTAAGCTTCCGCTAGAAAGGTTAGGGGCAGTAAATGACTTTCCTCCACCCGCAACATTCATAGCACTTAAAGCTCCTCCAAACATAGCCGTACTCCTTTTGTTTATAACAGCTTCGCCTCCTTCAAGCTCTGCGACTCTACCGCCTACAGCAAATCTTTCACCCCCTTGAGCGTGAGAGTTTCCGTAAACTAAACCACCGTCAGCAAACTGCTGCGCGCCTATAGTTGCCATTCCTCCCGCATACCTAGCTGTGGCTATCCCCGCTAAAGCAGCATATTGAGCAAGCCCTGCAGCCCCAAAAGTCCATCCGTTAGCTTTGTTTTTTGCAGCCTCCATAGCTATACCCGCTAACTCTAAAATATAAGACAGCGTTAAAGATTTTTTATCGTGTTCTTTCTTTTTAGCAAAAGCCTCTCTATCTAAAGCATCTTGTTCTTTAGCTAGCTCTCTTTGGTTGATTAATCCATCCTTCCCTTCTTGCTCTCTCAGCTCTCTTTTACGCTCTATCATTCTCTCCTCGTTAGCTAGTTGGGTGTCTAAAGCGTCTTGAGCGATTTGACCTAACATTTGAGCAGCCTTTTTAGCTAATTCTATCTTAGCTTTGTGAATGTCGTCAGCATCTTTTAACTCGTTGTTTGCTAGCTGAATTTTTAAAGAAGATAACTTATTCTCTATTTTCTTTACCTCCATCTCCGACAACCCGCCGTACTTTTTTTCGTACTCTAAGAGAGATTCAAAGTAATCTATATCTAGTTGAAGGAGTACATTTCTAAACTCCCGCTTAGTGTATATCTGCTCTTCGTTTTGTTTATCAGCTAGTTTTTGTTTAAACTCAGAGTGGTGAGTTTCAGTTCTTACTCTGAAAGCGTCGTATTCCTCTGTGTTTTGAGCGTCTACCCCTTGTTGTTTTTTCTTTTCCGTAATTTCCGCTTTCCCTAACCTAATTTTTAGATTAGAGTATTCTGTAGCGGAAGCGCCCCCTGTAATCCTAGCGTACCTCTCTAACTTTCTAATTGAAGCGTGCTTTGCTTTAGCAATCTTAAGCTCTGTAACACTTGTGTATTCGACATTTGTTAAAGCGGCATCTTGAATCCTCTTTACCTCTGCGGCTAAATCCTCCCTAGATTTGAGTTCAAAATTGTTATACGCTATAGATAACTCTGCAGCATCTTTGTCTGCGTTGTCTTTGATTAACTTTTCGTCATCAAGAAGGCGATTATACTCTTCTTGATAATCTTTAAAAATTGATATTTTATCTATTAAGCTTTGAACGTACATTGTTTCATCACCGTCAGCATCCCAAAAAGCTACATCAAAATCCTTTAAGGCATCCTCTTGAGATAAAAGAGTTTCTATTCCAACCCAATCAGAAGGGAGTAAATTCATAGTCCCTGTGTCTCCAACTGTTATTATATCATCTAAACTTACAGACTCATCCTCAAATGCTTTTTTTAGTTTATCTGCAGCAGCTTTTACGTCATGTTGGAGGGATTCAAGCCGCAAGTTTTCCTCCATCTTTTCTATTTGGTCATCAATAAGTCCCCCATCCCAAATACCAACTAATTGATTAGCGGCTTTCAGTAAGGTTAAATTAAACTTATCTATTTTACTTATATTATCATCCCCAAATAGGTTTATAAGTTTAGTCAATTCAACAACAGTGTCCGATATAAATTCACTATCCCCCATAGAAACCTTTAGAGTTGACCAAGCAGTACTTAATTTCGCTAACTCCATCGCTGTAGAGTCACTATTCTCAGCTAAAGCTTTTTCAAGATTAGCCGCAGTTAATTGAGAGTCTTCTAACTCTTTAAGAATATCATTGTACGACTCAGCGTTATCCCCCGCTAAAGAGAATATGGCTGTAAGACCACGAACATTCCCAAACATTAATTCTATATCTCTAGGAGATTCTTTGTAAACTTTATTTAACCTCTTTAATGTTTCAGTAAACCCAACTGCTTTCATTTGAGCAGCCCCAATAGGAATCCCCCATTTAATAAACAAGTCTCTTGACTTCTCTGCAGGTTTTTGCATTTGAGATATAGCGGCACGAAGAGCTGTAACGGTCTTAGCCGCATCTAACCCTGAACGAGTAGTAACCGCAATAGAAGCCCCTAATTCTTCTAAGGATATTCCTGACGCTGCCGCGAATGGAACTACAACCCCTAAAGATTTAGATAACTCTTCAACTGTTGTAACCCCGAATTTCTGAGTAGTAAATAAAATACTAGAAACCTTTGATGCTTCTGAAGCTTTTAACCCATAAGCATTAAGTACTGTAGTTAATCCTAACGTAGCAGACTTTAAAGAAGTAACCCCCGCTACAGCTAATTCAGATGCGTCGTTTAAGAATTTAATAGCTTCCCCGCCTTTGATACCCGCAGAAACAGCGTTAAACATAGCTTGGTTAACATCTTTTAAAGCAAACCCAAAGTCTTGACTTAATTGTATAGACCCTTTAAATAAGTCTCCTTTAAAGAACCCTGTATCGTCAGCGTTCATCAAAGTAGTTACATTTTTAACTCCTTTTTCAAACTCAGCAAAAGCTTTTACGTTCCCAATCATAAATCGAGTTAAAGCCTTTATAGCCATGACAGCCCCCGTAACCGAAAGCCCCATAGCCACCATCGCTTGACCCATAGCTTTAGAGCCTTTAGCGTTAGTCCTTTTTGCTGCTGTAGCTCTTTTAGTAGCGGCAGTGTTGCTTTTTGTCGCGGTAGTATTATGTTTTAAGCTATTAGTTGTCTGAGTTAGCGCTGCTTTAGATTTCTTAACATTATTTGTAAAAACACCAACCTTCGCAGACGCTTTAGCCGCATCTTTAGATAAGCTATTAAATGCTTTGCCTGAAGTTTTACCTTCTTTGGTTAGTACTTTTAAAGATTTCTCTAATCTATCAGACTCTATTTTAGCCGCCCTAAGCTTCTGTTGCCACTTAGCTAATTTTTCTATTCCTTTTATATCAAAGGCTATTGAATACTTGTCTCTTGCCATAACTTATTTTATTTTTTCTTTAAGCCCTCTCGGAGTTACTAATAGTAATTCAACTTCAGTAGGTTCGCCCGAGAAGTTAAAGTCTTTTATTTTGTTTATTATGTATAAATTTCCATCAATATTTATTAGCTGTCTGAAATTAATGTCGTTAATCTCTCCCGCGCTTAAGTTAACATCAGCGGTAATTATTTTATCCCGCATCATTAACATCTCAATTAAAGGTTGGTGATACACATTGTATAATCCACCTTCTGATGATGTAGCTCCTAATGAGTCAGCAAAAGTTAAGTTAGGCATATCAGACCCTACAGGGCTATATGAACTTGCTTGTAAGTAAGTGTTAGCTAGGTAGGTGTTATTTAAAAACCTCCCACCACTTAAACTTCCCCAAGTAGAGCTGTAAGTACCGTAATGCCAAACCCCTTCTAACATATATTGAATCTTTTTAGGGTCGTCAGCTACTCCACTATAACTTTCTATTGGTTGCGAATCCATCACCCTAGCTCTCTGACCTACGTAAGCAAGCTTGTGGTTATGCTCATTATTTGGGTCAGGCTTCTGTTCGTTCAGTTCAGGATAAAGAGTGGATGATGGTTTACTCCAAATCTTAGGTAGAAATATCGGATAGAACTTTTCGTTTGTCTCATTAATATCTCTAACTAAATGGCTATCCCAATCCATAGTTAGCGCTGAGAAAATATCTAACTTGTATTCTTTCTCTTTATCTTTAACAAAAGCGTTTGTAGCTCTATTGGAAGCCACTTGCTTGTCTCCGAGACTTAATCCTGATTGAGATAAGTTAATGGAATAATCAGAACTGTCGGAAGCCATTTTGTAAATTAAATTAGAATCTAAAACTCCATTTTCTTTTACATTTTTTATAACAGCTTTGTCGCTCCAATCTTTATACGGGGTTGAATCACCTTCACCTTGAAGGTCAAAGAAATCTTCGTAAGGCTCAACCTCAATAACCTTAGTAGTAGAATTTGTAGTCCAAACTAAGTTGAAAATTTTAGATAACTCAGAAATAAAATCTAACGCGGTAACGTTGGGTAGTACTTCAGCGTAAGTTACTGTCGGTGTAGATACGTTTGTGTAAACAATATTGTTTCTACCCTTCATAGGGGCTACGTCTTTAGATAGCTTTAAATTAAAATCAACTTCAAGTAACTCAAAATCTGTCCCATGACCACTAGTAAGAGTGGCGGTAGGGAGTTGGTCTTTTATAGCTGATATAGCTACGATGTTATAATCTTTATGCGCTTCTAAATATTGTACTTTAGTTAAACTAAGTCTTGTATTATCGTAATTTTTAGCGTTCAAACTAACCCACCCTTTGTCGTATAAATCAAAAAGCAAAGCCCCCATAGAGCTATCATTTTTATATAAATCATCAAGAGCCATATCATCTGCTATTAAGGCTACAGTAAACTTACTCTCAGCGTTCCCGAAACTATTTATGTCGTCCTCTACAGTGTTATAGAAAGAACCATCAATCGCCACATTAAAATTACCTTTTACAGCGACGTTTAAATCGTAGTACCCACTTCTCCCAACCCTTATAGTTGAATAAGTAGTATTAACGTCTTCTGATTGATTTTTCAAAACAGGGTCGCCAGAGTCAGTATTTCCAAATCCGTTCTCCCCTAAAAATCCTGAGATGGTATTTAAGGAATGGTCTGAGCGTCTATCAACATTAGTTGTTTCAAATTTTAAATAAACCCAATCGCAATAATAAGATTTAGCGGGAAACCCCTCACTCATATTTTGCATCTCTGAAGACAGCGTAGGTCTAGGGGTTGTTATTGCCCCTAAAGCTCCATGTTTGTACGCAGATTCTTGTAGAGTTAAAGTTTGTAAATCTATCTCAGAGTTAGTTATATCGGAATCCCTAACGCTCATCGAAGGGGCTATGCCTATTATATTAGAGAACATAGAGTAAAACTCAGAAGAGAACTCAGCACTCCAATCAGTTTCCCCGTTTATAAAAGTACTAGAAAGGGTGTACCCTATACTTTTAAATATCTTGTCTAAAACATTTTTTATTCTATATGACGCTTTTACGTTATCCCAACCAACAGAAGTTATATCAGGCTCGTCGCTTGACTGAACAAACCACCTCCCGTTATCTACAAGCGGAAATAAAATTTCAGTATCTAAATTAGGGTTTAAGTAGTCAGCAAACGCTGCCTCAGCCTCAATAGACCCGTTAGGATAAACAATCGTTGCCTCCCCCGCAACAGCTAATCCATCTATAGCTATAATAGAGGATGAGGATATAGGGTATTCGTTTGAGTTTAAATCTTTTATATTTAAAGACCTTAAAACGTCAACCCATAAAGCATTTCCTCCTAATATATTAAACTTCAGCTCAACCTCTCCGTGTTCATCTAAATCAGTTTCAGTTAAATGTAACGCCCCTTCAAAAATAGGTAAGCCTTCAGCTTTAACCATACACGGGAAGCCTGCAGTCGTTTCCTTGTTATGTATTGAATTTATGTTCCCGATAAAATCAACAGCCCCCATATTGTTTTTTGTAGCAGGAACGGTTAAGGTTTTAGTGTAATCACCGCTTCCTGATGATAAATTTGTAAAGTCTTTAACTGAAAAGTTTATAGGCATTTCAAAATCATCGTATAAATCAATGGTAGTGATACTTAGATTAGAACTTGATAATGATGTTTTCTCAACCGCGATAGAAGTTATTTTTATATCTAAAGGGTTAGAGCCGTCAGATAGAAAGATAATTTCTAATATATTACCCATCGACTCTTCAGGAGTGTTGGTGTAAGTTATAGCCGTCTCTCCTGTAGAGGTTATAAGCGTAGTTACTTCAACACCGCTAAATGATTCAATAACGCTTAGCGAATTTCCTGTTCCTAAGGAAAGCACATTTATCTTTATTATTACTTCAGAAGAACCCTCAAGACCGTTTATAATTTTAAACATCTGAACGCCCCCCACTGAGTTAGTCAACGCTAGCGTTGAAGCCTCTATACTGTAAACTCTAAGCGAAGCGTCGAACTCCCCAATATCAGGTAATGAAGAGTTGTTAGACGACTCGTCTCCATATTTTTCAGCTAAAAGTAAAGTTCCTGTAAGAGTAACAGATAGGGACACATAGTCTATAACAGCTTCAACTGCGGCTACAGCAGACCCTTTCTCTAATGCGGTTTGAGTTCTAACTCTTAACTGATTTCCGTTAGGAACTACAACCGATGCTCCTGTCCCTGCGGTATCTATTGTGATGGTGTTAGTCCCTGCTCCGAAGTCTAATATAATAGGGTCACCTACTAAGGAATCAACTTTATACCCAATAGTGAGTGGTATTGACCCCATAATTACATCATTATGAATAACCGTGTTAAGTTTTGCTTCAGGCGGCGGAGTTATATTTGATGTTTGATAAGAAGGGAAGGAGGGATTAGGGTCGTAGTATAAATGTAATTTATCTAACCCCGAACCCGAGCCATCACCCGCTGAATCTGCTCTTGAGATAAAAGAGCTTTCGCAAGTCCCAAACTCTATGTTCTCAAGAGCCCACTCCGCTGAAATAATACCGCTTCCTGAAAGAGTGTCTTGGTAAAGGTTTAAGTGTGGAGACCCTATTTTAATGGTTGACACAACCTCTCCAAGCTCTTCTTCAACCGCTAACCAATAGAACCCTTGAGGGTCTTTAGGGAGAACATTTTTCAAAGGGAATTGATGAGACTCATTTTCTTTTACCATTGGAGTCCCTAGAGTCCCTACCGCATATGGATTGCAAAACTCTCTAGTGTCTATTACTACATCACCACCCGCACCAATAGATGTGTACGCATTATCAGTAAACCCAACCCCTACATTATCATTAATGTCATAATATTTAAAAGCATCCACCCCTTGATTCCCATCTATTTCTGTATTCCCAAATTGGCTATCAGGGTCTTTTGTAAAATCACTCGTTGTTATAACGAAAGGGTTAGTGGTAAGTTTAAGCCCAAAAGTGTCTGAAAAATCTGTAATTTCGTTAACGGCTGTATAATTCATAGAAAATCTAATAGCCCCAAATTCAACCGAGCCATTTAACCCCCCTAAAATTGAAATCTGAAGTCGATATTTACACAACCCTTCTACAGGAGTTCCGTCGATTGGCGCGGTTGTTTCAAAATCAATTCCGAAATCATCACTTGTTGTGTTATTGATAGCTGAGGCGTGAGAGTCCCAACCACTATTGGTCTCACGGAAAAGGTGAACATTAAAAGTTACAGGAATATCCCCTGTGACACCCGCGACATTGAAAAATATCCTATAAGACGAATAACGACGTAAATTCACATCAGCAATCATGCTAGAGGATATGTTAGGGTCGCTTTTTATTAGTATTAACCTATCTCCGTCTACAAATACAGTGTCAGTCATATCGCTATAAGCGATAGGACCTTCCGTTGCTTCGTGAATAATGTTAGGGTAAAACGACCCATCACTAGTCCCCGATACAACCCCCGTGCTTGTGTTTACCGAAAAATCTACAGCACTTGCCTCTACTTGGTCTCCATCAGTATTATAGTTATTAGTTCCTTGACACCCCGTTAGGGCTTGAGAGAAGAACGTAGCGCCTGCTCGGGACACAAAAGACGTTTTAACCGTCACATACTTGCCTAAATCCGAAGCGTTAAATACATCTTTAAACCTAACTATAGGTGGGGCTATATAAGTTAGTGGCACATATTCTTCCCCCGCGTATGCCGACCACATTAAGCTAGCAGGGTTAGAGAAATACAGGGATTTAGTGATGCTTATGTTGTTAAAAAACCACTTATCAGCCACAGCGGTAGGGTCAGACCAACCATTAACGGCGTTACCTACAGTATTACCATATACGTCGTTAAAACCGTATAAAGCCAAAAAAGCAGACGACTGCATTTTCTCAGTTACTCTAACTTTGTTTGACCCCAATGTTACATTTCTTGTAGAGGGACTAGGATATATATTCAACCCTTGAAGAGAGCCGAAAGAAACATTATGTGAAGGGAGTAAAACGTCGTTAGTATTCTCCAATCCTGTACCACTCCACAAAGCTGTCGCTGCAGGTATAAAAGAAAAATCCTCTATACCGTTAATTCTTTCTTCCGTAGTTCCCGCAGAGCCTCTACTTATATGATTTAACGCGGGAGATAATTTATGAGCGTTACCTTGATAATAAAAATAACCACAAGTAGGGTTATCTTCAGTATTTGAGGTATTAGGTGCGTTTCTACCACTATTAGCGACAGAAAACATCGTTACAGTCCACCCTTCGGGGTCATGGAAAGAAGCGTAAGTAGTTGCCCCTCCAATTATAGATGTAGGGTTAGCCCAAGCCTCTGTGAAGTCAGAATTAAAGAAAACCCCTAAGATGGCATCAGCGTCGTCATCACCTGAATTTGCGGACAACCCTGCAAACGAATACCCTGAAGGAAGTTGCATTCCCCATAAAGGGCTACTTACAAACGTATTAAATTCCCCATTATTTACAGAGATATTTACTGATGCGTCGTAAGCGTCGAACCCTTTTCTTACTATTATTTCAAATATATTTGCTGCCATATTAACCTTTTATAACGTGAACATCTTTAATAAACGACAAAGAGAATGGTTCTAATTCGTTTTTATTTGCGTAAGCGACTCTAACATCTCCGCTAGAGATAGTTATAGGAATAAAAACTCCATCTTCGTAAAGATAAACCTCAGTACTTCTGTAGATTTCAGACAACCATTCAGCCGTCTCTCTATTTACTATAGTGTAACAAGTATAAATTTCGTCAGTCCTACCTCTTGAAACCCCTCTTTTAGATGAATGTCTTGAGGTATAGTCCTTATATCCTGTTTTGAAAGTTGAATTAGAGTTACTGTGAGTTACATCAACAAAACTATCAAAGACATAAAAATCTAAAACATTAAAGTCATTTATAAAATATATTCTACAAGCATCAGGATTTAGTTTGCTTAAGTTTGGGTTAGATGTTGAACTAGAGTTATATAGCTCAAATTTAATTTTATCACCACCATACGCATCTCCTGACGTTCCAAGAAGAAAGAACTCCAACACTTTACCGCAAGCAGCTTCAGTCGAATCTGTCACCGCGCCCAATAAATAAGAATCGCTAGGGGTTACATTAACCGTCTTTATGCCAAGCTCGCTGACAGCGAACAACTCGTCAATTAAAGTCTCCGTAAACAAAGCCTCATTATCTTTTATATGCACAACTCTTATATCCATTCCTATAGCGGAAGTATTTTCTCTACCTAATGTTGTGATAGATAAAGGCATGCCTAACTCTACTTTCCTCGTTAAAGAAGTAGGACAGTTACTTAGCATTTTTGAAGTTTGAACATCGTCAGCATCTCCGTCTACATTCCAACTTGTATCTACATTTAAGTTTGTATATTTAGAGGTAGTTAAAACTTCGTCTTTAACAAATATATTACCTACAAACCTAGTTTCAGGAGTGGCATAAGCCTCGTCTTCGTCATTTAAAGTTAACTCTTGAGTGTCTGTGTCTACGCTGTATATTCTAGCTAATACTTGGTATTTCACTACTGAGTTGTACGACAAGTTATCCGAAGCGTTAGTCATACTTACGGGTGTCGCGGTAGGTTCTGTAAATATAGATGTGTAAAACCCACTACCTATATGCGCTGAAAGAATAGAGGATATATCAAAAGTGAAGATAGGAGTTCCTGCAGAACTATCCCAATCCCTACTAGAAACTTGCTTAGTGCCTACATCAGTAAAAACCCCATCCTTTTCTACTTGAACTTGAATCTCAACAACCGAAGGTGTCGGGAGCGCAATTTGACGCTCAAACTGAACTAATATAGGTCTATCACAACTTTGTAAATTAGCTGTAGGGTGAGTAGATACTCCGTTTTTTATTTGTATATTTTGTGCCATAATATTATTGTGTTTTTAAAACTTATAAGTCTTACTTCCCCCACTAGACGTTCCTTGAAAGTCTAATAGTTCTATTGCCGCCTCTCGAACAGCGTTTCTTAAGTCTGATTGAACAGCTTTTTTTAATCTTTGAATTTCCTCAACAATAACAGCGTCAGCCCACCCTATAGTATGATTAGACCCCTTTGGGTGACCTCCTTTATTAAAGGTTTTAAAACCATACTTACCTATAGACCTCGCTATCATAAAAGCTAGCTGTCTTCTAGTTTTTAATTTGTATTTAGTTTTACTCCTATTTATTTTAATACCCTTCCTATCCATCCACGCTAGGATGGCATCTACAGGCGGTGGACTCTTAGGAGGGAAAGGGTTGTTTAAGAACTGCCCATACCCAAGCATTTCTATTTCAATGTTCAACTCGTTTAAAGTCATTCCTGTTTTATGGCGAGTTTTAATGCTTTTATATAAATCACCGTAAGCTATATTTCCTCTATCAGCTAAAGACTTTCTTAGCTTAACAGTGAAGCTACCCCCGTAGCTACGCATACGTCTTTTTAGTTTCTCGTATGCAAGTAATTTAGTTGGTTTAGTCATTACCTTTCGCTTAACATTTTTGATACTACAGCCTCATGCTGTTCTTTACTTAATGCTTTATCGTATATCGCGATATGACTTATAACTCCAAGATACCCACTCATATCTCCGTAACCGCCTGTTATATGCCTAGACCCTACATGAAGGTCTGAGTTTGTTATAACATCATTTCTGTAGTTACCACTTGTGAGGAATCTGTTATTTATAGATATAGTTGTTAATTCGTCAGAGGCATTATTAATGAATCCTACGACAGCAAACTGAGTTCTACTACCTATAGGTAAATTATCGTCACTCCAATCGAAATCATCTCTATTCCCTGCGTTGTCATCAACCGTTATTTTAAATTTCCCGTCGTGCGCTCCCCCTTTTATAATAACAACCCTGTTGTAATCACCTTCAGCGTCAGGAGGGAACTCATATAAGATTTGCTCATCATCCCCATCTATTTCAGGTAGCTGAAGCCTAAAAAATATAGAGTGGTTTGCGTTAGTAAAAGTAACATCGCTTAGCATTAGGGTCTCCGCTTTACCTAACGCTGAGAACCCTTGAAAAATGAAAGCACCCCCATTAGAATCGTAAGAAGGAATGTCCTCTGTTGACTCCCCTGTGTTAGTAAATGTTCTTTGAGGAGTCCCATCTGCTGACCCCCAAGATAAAGATGAATGGCTAAAAGCAACATTTCTATCTCCATCCCAATAGCCATAAAGCCCGTCTGTTAAGACTGTTAAATCTGCTGTGTCTGAGATTAAAACTGAAGGAACAAGTAAATTAAAACCTACCTTAACCCCTATAAGGTTATCATTTCCTTCCCCTCTAATTCTTTCGATAGAAATGGAGTCTTTATCTAAAACGTATTCCCCATCCCTTTGCTTCATTAGGTTAGCTAAAAAGCTAGTAAATAAGCTTAAGCAAGTATCATATTGGATTACATTATCAACGTTAGAATCATCTACTTGTAATACAAAGCACGACACGTCATAATCCTCCCAAGCTTTATTTATATTGCTAACAGAAGAGTTTGGAGGCTCTACTACGCATACAGGGTAGTTTATGTTGTGGTGGGCGTTAAGCTCACTACTATCTATCATTAAATAAGAGTCTAACCCTGTTGTGGCATCAACCGCAGAAGAGAAGGCACTACTTAGTGTATTTAAAGTTGTATAACTCATAATCTATTTTTTATACCTTAAATCATTTATTTCTGTTTCATAATTACTTTTTGCGGCGAGGAATGAAAGATATTGGAAAACCTCTCCCGTATTTGTATGTAAAACACTGTTAATTGGAGTTTTATTATGCTGATTAAATATTTGACTTTCAGCCAACTCATATAGCGTTTTAAGCCACCCAAATGGTGCAAAATTGTTTTTATAAGTGGAAGCCTCTTTACCCGTTGCCCCTCCGCGTATTGTAGGTATGCTAGACTGTAAATCTGACACTTCTTGGACAAAAAAAAAGAGAAATCTAATCCTATCGAAGCAGGAAGGTCTTTAAACTCCTCCGCTAACTTATCCCGATAAGCTCCATCCCAACCCTGACCATTATCAACCATGTGAGCTAATTGATGAGCTAAATATATAACTGAGTCTTTATCAGTATATCTAGTTGTCATCTCAGCTTGTAAAGCTTCTATGTATTGTCCAAACTTGGTGTTTAAAGGAATTTCATCAGGTAGATTGTAATTAACATCTTTGAAGTAAAAAGACTTGATTCCTTTAGCTTCATAAGGGGTTACTAAAAACTTCAATTCATTCACGTACTCTTTAGCTAAAGCTATATCTATAGAGTAGACATCCGATTCTTCCATCCCTGAAAGAGCTTCTATTATGTCGAAGTTTAATTTAATCTCCTCTATTAATATTTGATTAACGTGAGACTCACTTCCGTCAGTGTCTAAATCCTTAACCTTTTCGTTAAAGTCGGTTAATATTTGATTGTATTTAGAGAACTGTCTTATCGTTATGTCCTCCCACCTTTCAGGCATTTTTAATCCTTCAAACTTCCTCATATCCTTATTTATCTAAATGCAGTTATTCGTTTTCCTTTTCCGTATAAATCTAATGCAATCTGTAAACAATCCACCATGTCGTCGTGACGAGCATTAGGAAATTGAGAACATTGAGATAGGAAGTTATCATTCCACATCCCCTCAAGTAGATTAACTCTTTTAGCTTCTATAATACTTACTACATCTGAAACCCTAGCAACCTTATCTTTTGAAGGTGGTTTAGATTCTATTATGTTTAAGCGCGTGTTTCTCTTTAAGGTTTGAACTATAGACTTCCCACTAGCTTTTGGTTCAACATATATCTTCGAGCTTCGGCTGTAACCATTTCTATCACAGAACGTATGTATATACTTAATTAATTCAGGAAACTCTAAATACTTCTCCTCAACACTCCGTATATAGTACTCACCTTCATATTCCGCATAAGCTAGTAAAGCTGAAGGGTCATTGTTTTCTTTAGATGTGTAAGCGGGGTCTATAACAAAATTCCACACCAACCTTTCGTCAGGAAGAGTTTTAGTTATATTAAACCATTCCTTTTTTATAAGCCCTCCATCTGCAGGAGCAGGCATTTGTTGTAATTGCCCCGCGTACTCATAGCTACCTAATTGGTATTTATAGTCTTGTAGTATCTTTCTTGAGAATCTAGTATCCCAAAATAATTCATTCTTATAGAATTTAAGGAGTCCTTTAGGACTCAAAATTTTTGAAGATTCCGCAGGGATACAAATATGTTTATATGAATCAGGATTGTTCCGTAAAAGGAATCCACTTAAATCATCCTCATGCAGTCTTTGCATAATTATAATCCTTACGCCCGTTCTAGGGTTGTCTAAGCGACTATAAAGAGTTGTGTTATACCAATCGTTAGCGTGAGTCCTTTCAGCTTGTGAGGCGGCTTGTTTTGGGCTTATAGGGTCATCGACTATTATTATAGACGCCCCCGCCCCTGTAACTGTACCTCCGACAGATGTTGCTCTTCTATTACCTGTATGGTCATTAACGTAGTGGTGTTTAGTGTTTTGGTCAGGCTTTATAGTGAATATATCCCCCCAATTCTTTTGAAACCACTCGCTTTGAATAACGTCTCTTGATTTAGCGCTATGCTCAACACTTAACGATGCTGAGTATGAGGCTGTTATGAATCTAAGTTTAGGGTCTCTAATCCAACACCAAACAGGAAATAATATAGTACACATAAGAGATTTAGAAGCTCTAAAGGGTACGTTAATAATTAAATCTGTGGTCTTAGGTTTGTCGTCTACAATTCTTTCAGCCTCTTTCTGTAGAACTTCGCATATATATTTATGATGCCAATTAATATCTAACTCTACCGCAGGCTCAACTACCTTGAAGGCTTCTTTAAAAAACTCAAAGTACGACATCTCACAAAGTTTACGCTTTAACGCATCTTTCATTGAGTCGCTTAGTTGCTCTTGTTGGATGGTATCGTTAGACTTTCGCCCCATGTTCTAAGCTGTTAAAGTAAATGTAGTCCCGTCTGACGCAGTAATAACTAAAGTTGCAGCAGAGCGACCCGCAGCAGCAGTGTAAGAAAATGTTAATCCGTCAACTTTATTAGCTAAGTCAGCTAAATCATTAACGTCGTCTCTTAAATCCTCTATAACATCTCCCAACTCAGGTTCTCTATTTGTCATAGAAGGTCTTGCCCCTATTGCTGACTCGTAGTTGCTATCTGAAGCTTTTTCTCTTCTTGATACTGACATAATTTATAAATCTTCAAAGTTTATATCCTCAACACTTTCATTTCCTTCCCCTAACATTTTTTTAAGGTCGCTAGCTGTAGTGTCTTGGCTTAAATTAATTTCTATTTTATGTGTTTGCTCTTCGTTTATTTGCGCTGCAAGTAATTTAGGTGTTACGTAAGGCAATAACTTCACTATACAGTCAATATAATCTTTTGCACTTTTAGCTCTAACTTCCGCTAAAGCTGTTTTTATTTCTGAGGTAGTCCCTTGTAAAGCTAAAGCAATAGTTTCTCTAGTTACTTTTGTAACTTTATTACCTGAACCTTTAGTTCTTCCGCTAGGATTACCGCTTTCGCCTTTTTTCCACCTATTTGGCTTATTCCCTACTGCCATTTTATTTTTTATTTTTCTTAGAGCCTGCCTTATGTTTATTCCTAGCTCTATTAGTAGAAGCTTTTTCTTTAACGAAGCCGCCTTTCTTAGTGTGAGACATATCTAATCCATCCCCGTTTCCGTAAGTCCCTGCTTTTCTATTAGCTTTAACTAACTCTGCTCGTCTTTTACGTCTAGCAGGGGTAGCGTCGTACTTTTTATCGTAAGCAGCTTTTGTTTTTCTTGAGGCAGCACTTTTTTTATAATTCCTCGCACTCTTCTTTAATGCCATAATACTTCGTTTAATTGCAAATATATAAAAAAAAATATTAAATTCCTTGACTTTATACAATTAATTTTATAACTTCGCCGTAGTTTATGCGTAGCGTTTGCGAAGCCACCGAAAAACAAGGGGTAACTGTATTATTTTTTGAAATCCACTCTGACTATACCCCCTCTCAACACTTATTAATAGTACCTCAACACTTTGGAAGAAGTCACAATTTCTGTGATTTGGGTAAAAACAACTATAAACATATCGACGGTTCTATATATGTAGAAAGCGCTATATGTAGGTAAAGTGCTGAAAATCAACGACTTAACGAAATCGGTCAACATATCGAGGTTTCTGTATACGTTAGCCGAAAAGTCACTTTACATATCGAGGTTTCTATATACGTTGGTTGTTTTTGGTGTTACGTTTTAGTTTTTTGCAGCGACTCAAACAAGGCAAAGAAGCCCCTTTTTAGCCCTTTTCAGCCACGTACAACTTCAATCGATATCAACACACTAGCGAGACCCTTCGCGCGATTCTGCAAGCGATAATTAATTCACATTGCATTGAATGTTCAAATTAGCCCGTTTAAGCGCCTCAAATGTGTTGAGGTATACTCAGATACCTTTTTCAAAAGATATGAAAGGAGAGGCTAACTCGCTGAGTATCAGCACTTTAAAGAGTTCCCAAATTTTTTTGTAACTACTTGATTATCAGCACTTTAACTTTTATTTTGCCTTATTTTGCCACATTTTTTTATCGGGCTGTATCCCTTGCTACCACTCACTTTGTTGCTCTAGCAAATAATGATTCTAAATAGTGAGAGGGCTAAAGTGTTGAGGCTCAGTACTTTAACTTTGTTATGCACGCATACCTTTTTATGGTCAATCCAAACCGATTCCCGTACTTAACGCTAGTTCTTTGATTCACTGTTGTATAGCACTTCCTACATATGTAGAAAGCTCGATATGTACTTATTGAACTACCTAAATATTTAACTAACTAAATACTTGATTATGAAAAAAGCAGACCAAAATTTATTACTAGACTTAATGTCTAAAAAAGTCGCGGGAACAATCACACCCGCTGAAAAAAAGCAGTATCAAAAATTGTTGACCGCTGAAAAAACCGATAACGGCGAAAGCGTAAAAGCAGACCGCGAAAAATACGCGCAAATCGAGGCTAGTGCTGAAAAGCGCGCTAAGAATATAATGCGCTTAGCTATTGCGCAGGCTATTGAGATATATGCTGAGGCGGGTCTATTGGATACGCCAAAAGCCAAAAGCCTTAAATTCAGCTATAACAAGAAATGCAGTGTAAAAGTGAGCGCGAAAAACATAGACTTTAAATTTGTTTCACACTCGCAAACCAAAGCGACTGCTAAAGCTAAAGCAGACCGCAAAAAAGCTAAAGAGTTGAAGCGCAAAATCGCAGACGAAGAGGTACAACGTCAGCAGAAAGTCAATCTAGTGAAATTCGGGTCAATAGACAAGCTCAGTGTCGGAGGTATTAAAATCGGGGTAGCAATATAGCTACATATCTAAATTATTAAATGTGTGGGCTTCGGCTCACATATTTTTTAACTTACATATCCACATATTTATATGTGTAAATATTTCTCGCGTATATGCGAATGTACATTTTCGCAGGCGCGCGTACACACATACACATATGCACATATGTACATACGTACGCACCCACGCGCACATACATATACCCGCGCGCGCATATAAAGTTATTGAAATCGGGGGGGATTTGCGGGTTTCTGAAATTTAAGAATTTTGGAGGGGAAAAAATATTTTTAAGTCTTGTAGAACTTGAGTTTGTGAGGTAGAGCAATACTACCTACGAGAACTAACTATTAACTAAATACATTTATTATGATTACTGAAACGCACTTATCGAAGTCAGAAGCACTTAATTTAACTTTATTAGGGTTAAACTTAAGAGAAAAAGAGAACAACAAAAAGGAAATTAAATTAGTATTGGAAGGGAAATGCACAAAACTTATCCGTAAGGATTCAGAGCGTGTAGGTCAGAGAATTATCGAATTATCATACATTAAATTCTAAAGCTATGATTATAAATAACTTATTTACGGGAATACTTTTTTACGGCTCTATCGGTTCTATTTTAGGATTATTTGTTTACGGGTTCTACTCCATAATTGAATTTTATGTGAGTGAACACGTACAACATTTCATTAAAAAGACACCGCTAAATTCCACCATAAACGAGTGGGAAAACTCTAAAGAAAATTGATATGCTATATAAAATTGTAGGAAGTTACAACGGAGGGGCTTTCGAGAAAATCGACACAGCCCACACATTAAAAGATGCTAAAGCGCTAAAAGAAGAATATGAATTATCATACGGTAATTTGTGGAGAATAAGTTTTTACAGAATGGAGTGACCACGTTCAGCATTGCACCCTTCGGGGTAAAAATCCTTTGACGAAAGGTTTAGGTTCTCTGCACCTAAAACCCAAAGCATCTCAGAAAGCTATCGCTGAGAACCAAGAAAGGATAGCAACATGGTGCGTTCGTCTAATTGGTGTCGGGGTTTACTCCGCAGGACAAGTTGATTTCATCTTCTAAATGTTGGTTCGAGTCCAACACGCACTACTATGTAGTAGTATCTTTTAACGGCGAATTGCAAAGTCGTTAGGGGAGTTGATTGAAAAGGGATTGTGAATAGCTAAAGCAATTTCGTTCCGAGAGGCAGTCGCTCTACATTAGCATTTAAAGGTATGGGTAATATAGCTAGTACCCACCATTTGAAACCATAAACTTTGATTTAAGGGTTTAATGTGTAAAAGTACCTTCCGAAGTACGATGTAGTCGTGCCTGATGATTGCAAAAGCATGAATCGGAAAATTAACTAATATCTAAATTGAAAGCTATGGCTGGATTAGAGAAAAATGTAAGACCTCGTTACTCGGGTAACGGGAAATTTGCTATCCGTAAAACGAAAAAGCAACAACAAGCGATTGAGCGCAACAATGCGTATCAAAACCAAATTAGTACACGTGAGGGGATTCTTCAGTACATTAATGAGTTTAAAGGTAAGCCTAATGCAAGACCTTGTGGTATAGGTAAGAAGCAAATGGTCAAGCTGACTAAATTGTTAACTAAAAAGGGGTAGTTATGAAAATTATTATTGAAAATAAATCAAACGGGAAAGAATTACTTTCATTCGAAGTGTTTGCAGAATACGGATACGAAGTATTTGTAGATGAAAATAATCTAAAGGATTGTAATGTAAAAGAAAAGCAAATAGGCGCAGTTAAGTGTGAACGCCATAAGGGATATGGCGGGAATGTATTAAGAATACAAACAGACTTAGCTGTATCTGACTTACTTCATACACGAAATTTTGTAGGGGTAGGTACTAGGGGTAATCTTCTTTATGCTGATTGTAGCTGTAAATAAACAAAACCAAAAACGATTAATTATGATTAGAATTACTACAGAGTTCAAGGAAATCCTTGAATCTTGTATGGCTATTGGTCATACAAACACGGCAGAGGCGTTATTAACCCTTGAGAAAGGGAATATTGACGACCATCACTTAGAAAATGGGGCAGAAATACCGCTGTACCTAAATAAATCTATTGATGATGTAGGAAAAATATCTTTCGCTACAAAAAGGAGGATTGAGGAAAACTCTTGGAGTGATGAGTACGCCGCGAGTCCTACCAATCACCAACGGGTTAAATCAAAAGTCGGTAAGGCTTTAAAGAGGATTTTTATAGCATCCTTTATAGAGGATTGCGGGATAACTAACAACGATATAGAGGTTTTTACCTCTCAGTTGAAGGGGTTATCAAAACCTAATAGAGACAACCACTTTATCGACTCAAAGGATTTTAGTTTTTATCTTTGGGAAAACACCTGCGAAGACGCTAGAGATGGTCGGGGTTCATTGGGGGAAAGTTGTATGAGGAGTGAGTCCCAACAAGATGGGGCATATTTCCAACTTTACGAAGATGATGATACCCCTGTTACATTAATTATGCACGAAGATAGTGATGGCTCAGGGTATAATAGTAGGGCTTTGCTGTGGGATATTGATGGCACTAAAGTATTAGATAGAATCTATCACACCCACGATGGCGATACGGAGAATTTTAAGCTTTACGCTAAAAAGCAAGGGTGGATTTATAAGTCTCGCCAAAGTTACTCACATAAAACTGAGTGGATTGGTCTTGACGGAGAAACTTTTACTAAGGGGTTCATTATACCCGTAGCACACTTTGACGACATGGGTAACTTTCCTTACATAGACACCTTCTCTTATGGATTTGAGAATGATGGTGGAGATTGTTATCTAACTAATAGCCCGAAGCTTGCTTGGGAGGAACATAAAGCAACAACCTTTAGGAGTTTTGACTCTACGGGTGGGGATTACTCTCACGTAGATATAACTTTGTGCTATAAATTGGATAGCAACGGGGAAAGATACGAAGATGCCGTACTTAATGAGACTGTTAGCTATGTTGATAACTGCGAAATAGGAGAAGGCTCTTTACTTATTCAAGGAACTTGGGCTACATACGACTCTAACGGAGATAGGGTTGTAACTAGAATCCGTAACAAAGAGGGGAATAGGGTGTATCACCACACTTCTGAGTTAAAGAGGTGTATGACTTCAAACGAGTGGTTTCCTTTATCTTACAAGTTTATTGAGGTTGATGGGAATATGGTTGACCCGAACTTATACATTAAGGATTACAAGGGGGATTTGCAACTTAAAGCTCGATGTGCTGTCTACTTAGACAAAAACGATAAGCCTAGAATTATAAACACAAATAATGGGGCGGGTGTTTGTAGAGATGTATTCGGGGCTAATCGGTTACAATCCGAGTGTACATACGTAGGAGGTCGCATTGATAACTATGTTCACAACAAAGAGGTTGGCTTAATTGCTATGCTGATAAGGAGAATTAATCAAGCATACACCTTGAGTGATGTAGAGGCAACCACTCGTCAATTATTAAATTACTAAAAATTAAGAAATGAAGTTCAACGAATTAAAGTGTAGTCTTAAGGAAGTTTTAAGTACTCAAGCTACGAGTTACGATTATGAAGATACAGTAGGGTATCTTATAGATAAGTGTTATGAGTTAGGGGCATCTAACGTAGAAATAGATGCTCACGACAACTTATATGTTACGAAGGGGATTGCGAAGGTTTATCCTTGCGTAGTCTCTCACACCGATACCGTTCACGATATATACAAAGGATATAAAGTGTACGAAGTTAACGGCTCTTTCGTTGCTTACGACTTAGAATCTATGCAACAAGTAGGTACGGGTGGCGATGATAAGGTGGGTATATGGGTGTGTTTAGAAATGTTGCGGAAGTTCGACAACATAAAAATATGTTTCTTTGCTCAAGAAGAAATCGGATGCGTAGGTAGTAGTAAGGCTGACGAGGAGTTCTTTAAAGATGTGGGATATGTTTTCGAGTGCGATAGAAAGGGAAGCTCTGACTTTGTTCAAACCTCTTCAAATGTTAAGATGTTTGGGGATGCGTTTAAAAAGTTGATAGCGCCTACACTAAAAACTTATAACTACTCAATAACAGATGGAGGGCTTACTGACGTTCACGAAATATCTCAGATAGCCAATATATGCTGTGCTAATATGAGTTGTGGGTATTATAAACCTCACACAAAACAAGAGTACGTTAAGATTGATGAGGCTATAAACACTATGAAGTTAGTAGGGGCATTGATAACCTCTTTAGGAGAAGTTAAACACACCCACGAAGCTGTGAATGAATATCAAAGTTGGGGTTATGGTACTTACAACTCTTATGGGGCTTCGGGTTATGGTAATGTTGCTCAACAAAATAATTGGTATAGCTCTAAACCTAAAAAAGCAGGGCTAATATCAACCCTTATATCAAAGGTAAATGACTTTAAGGGATGTGATTTGTGTGGAGAAATTAGTACTCAAGGGTGTGAGTTCTGTGAGGACGTTAACACACCTACAGTAGATACCTTACCCGAGAAGGTTAATTACAGTGGCAGAGCCTCCGTTAAATGCTCTTGCGGTCAAACCTTAAGGGTATATGGTTCAGGGGTAGATGAGTACTCTCACTGCTACGATTGTGGGTACTACGAAGACGCCACTAAACTACCATTTTAATATCAAGTAGGGGGTGTGCTTAATTGTGCGTACACCCCTATTTAAAACTGCGTACTATATAACAAAGTATATAACTTAAATATATTGTCATGTTTAAAAAGTGTTTAATAAACCAAGCTATAATCGAGGGGTCTCTAAGGGGTAAAACTCTTCTCGTTATACAGAGGTACTTAAGGAAGTGTTACGGCATTAAAGTGTCTATAAACACTCTTAAAAAGAGAAAGGGAAGATTATACTTATCGGGTAAAATAAAGAAGACCGCTATAAGTATATTTAATAATTCGTGGGCGACCACGTACAACTTTAAAGGAAAATAACTATGAAGTTTTTACACGAGAAGAAGTCTACTAAAGAGACTTTAGGGTTAAAGGATAAGAAGGTCTTATCAGAGTACAATAAAAAGCGTAGGGCAAAGAAACTTAAAGCCTTAAAAGAAGAAGAGGCAAATGGATTTGTAACTAAAAACACTTGGGAATTAATGTTCGGGTGGACTCACGACACTCCCTCTTGGAGTATAGGGGTTAAAGGAGGCAATAAATACATTGATAAGTACGGAACTTACAAAGGAACTTACGAACAAAAAGCAAGAAGATGATGGGAAATCCTGAAGAAATTAAAGATATACCTTGCAGTATTTGTGGGATATATTTACCTGAAGACGAAATGAACGAAACAGACCACGATTGGAATGTTTGTTCAAATTGTTCATTACTTAACTTAAAAGAAAAAAGAGATGATTAAAGACAATAAACTTATAGCAGAATTTATGGGCAAACCATACAGACAGGAATTTTTAGAAAAAGGAGTTGGAGGAGTGTTTGAAGAAGTAGTTCTTTATGAAGACCTGCAATACCACTCCTCATGGGATTGGCTTATGCCAGTCGTAGAGAAGATAAACAACACCGAAAGATACGAGGTATGTATAGGTGATTGTCATTGTCATATAACCGACATTGAAAACGATAACCACAAGGTTAGAGCGTTAACATTATCGCTTCAAG
>Ga0206679_10000139_pt1 | contig 55048 bp, 39 predicted proteins | sample M110012015metaG_FD_155464 | JGI IMG/M metagenome (GOLD analysis project Ga0206679, IMG submission 155464) | Ammonia-oxidizing marine archaeal communities from Monterey Bay, California, United States - M1 100m 12015 | ecosystem: Environmental > Aquatic > Marine > Intertidal zone | place: USA...
TCCCTTTAATCTACTTGGTGGTAGAAGTCACATTGAATATCAACCCCTGGGCGTAGTTGGCTGCATCAGCCCCTGGAACTTTCCTGTACAACTGACATTTTCGCCCCTGGCCGGTGTCTTCGGGGCTGGTAACCGAACCATGATTAAACCATCCGAGTTCACCCCAATAACATCAGAACTGATGAAAACGACTCTGGAAGGGGCCTTTGACAGGGATGAGCTCGCTGTTTTCACGGGTGGTTCCGAGGTGGGCAGCAGCTTCAGTGGCCTGCCCTTCGATCATCTCTTGTTTACCGGCGCTACTGCCATCGCTCGCCACGTAATGCGTTCTGCAGCCGAGAACCTGGTACCTGTCACTTTAGAGCTGGGTGGCAAGTCTCCCGTTATCGTTGGCCGGAGTGCTGATATTGCCCTCGCCGCCAGAAATGTGATGACCGGTAAAACCATGAACGCAGGACAGATCTGCCTGGCACCGGACTACGTTATGCTACCGGAAGAAAGCAGAGAAGAATTTGTGGCCGCAGCGCAGGCCACTATCGCAGACATGTATCCGAACATAAAAGATAACCCCGATTACACTTCGGTCGTCAATGATCGGCATTTTAGTCGCTTAAATAACTATGTTAATGACGCTGAGGCTAAAGGTGCGCAAGTAGTCAAAATCAACCCCGCAGAAGAAGATTTCTCACAGCAGGAAAATCATAAAATCCCCCCTACCCTGATTATCGATCCAACAGACGACATGTTAGTCATGCAGGAAGAAATTTTTGGGCCGATTCTACCGATCAAATCCTATCAGGAGGTGGATGAGACTATTGACTATGTCAATAGCCATGACCGCCCTTTAGGCCTTTACTATTTTGGTAAAGACCGCCGCGAGGAAACGGGTGTCCTGGAAAAAACCACTTCTGGTGGGGTCACCGTCAATGACGTCATCATGCATGTCGCCCAGGAAAACCTGCCTTTTGGAGGCGTTGGTCCCAGTGGTATGGGTGCCTATCATGGTATAGATGGATTCAAAACTTTCAGTCACACTAAATCAGTCTATCGCCAGTCAGGCATCGTCTCAAAACTGGTCGCGAAAATGGGTCCTCCCTACAAAAAAGCAAGTTAGATTATAAAACAGCAAGGGCGCTGGGGTTCTGGCCTGACAGCCGACCAGAGCGCCTTGAAATTCATCTTAAATGGCGGGCAAGCAGCGATTTACTCGCCTGGACCAGGCAATAAATCACCTGGGGCCACTGGGAATGGAAAAGGGTCGCTATCGGCAGCACAGCCGACCCGCCATGGGACCGGCTGGTCAAGCAAAATGACCAGATCAGCACGACATTGAGCGTCAAAACTGCGCCGTTACCTAAAGCACTAACTGGCGCAGATTTAAATCAGATGCTGATGTTGGATATCACCGGCAACGGTGAAATCCAGATGTTAACGACCAGTGAATTCCGGTTTTCGTTTTTCAATGAAGGCCTGCACACCTTCCTTGAAATCTTCACTATGGAACATCCCGCCAAGATGGACCATTAAGTGGTCAACCGCAGTATCGTAAGATTCTTCCAGGCCCATTCTCATCATACGTTTCGTTGTTTGTACTGCCATCGGCGCATTGTCTGCAATCTCCTCTGCCCACTGCATTGCCGTTGCCATCAATTCCTCAGCGGGCACAATGGTGTTTACCAGGCCCAGCGACAGGCACTCTTCGGCACCAACGGTTCGAGCCCGATAGTAGAGTTCTGCTGCTTTGGCCCAGCCTACCAATCTGGGTAATAACCAGGTACCGCCACTTTCAGGGACGACATTACGCTTAGCAGTTACAGCTGCCATTTTAGCGGTATCGGCGGCGATACGAATATCGCAAAGCAGGGCAACATCCATACCATAGCCTGCTGCTGCCCCATTTAAAGCACATATAATAGGTGTATCAATATTCCACATAACGTTAATTGGTGCATCACGCAGATCAAACAATTGCCGCGGGGGACGATTCCCGTCAGAGGCTTGCTCACCACCTATGTTACCTTCGCCAACACCAATTAAATCAAGTCCCGCACAGAATCCCTTGCCTGCTCCTGTCAGGATAATACAGCGAATCTCTGGGTCTTTATTTGCTTCAGTCACTTTAGCTGACAACTCTCCCAGCATTTCCCTTGAAATAGCATTCAAACGCTTAGGTCGGTTCAACGTGAATACAGCAATTCTGCCCCGCTGCTCTACCAATAATTCCTCGGTGGAAGAAGGTGTTAACGCCATACTATCTACTCCTGTTATTTAAATATCGGTCGCTCAGCAAACAAGGCTTACAAAAAATTCACCTGGTAGTTCGCCGTACCCGGCTCTACCACTTACCTGCCGCTTCCGGCTCGACCGCTAGTGATCAATATCTGCCATTCCGATTGTCCATCACCACTAATCGGCTGGCTCACCTGCTGCCATCGAGCCGCTCTTATTGGGCTAATGTTGCCACGGTTAGTAGCACCCGGCAAGCACAGTAATCGTTACTGGCTTCGACGATTACACTCCCAGCTAGTATTAAATATTGCATTTGGACAGACGGGCTTTACCACCGCATAGCGGACAAATGCAGACCTAACAAAGCCGAACAAGTCAACTGGAGCTAATTCACAAAGCAACTTTGCAACCGCGACCGCATCTTACTCCATATTGGGTTAGTGCTTTTGTTTTAGTGCTTTCGTTTTAGTGCTTTCGTTTTAGTGCTTTGGCTTTAATGTTTTGGTTTTAATGCGTTGGTTTTAGCAAAAAATGAGGATACTGTGGTGTGCAACCATCCAGTGGCAGATTGACTGCTTCCCTAACGAACTGCAGCGTGCACCGATGCTTAGCCGAATTTTAGCAGATCAAGTATTGAGTATCGTTAACGCTTTAGACGTTGCAACGAGCCTTCAGTGACCCCTGGCAATACGTGCCTGAATGCTTGCATCATCCAGGCCCATTTCTTCAACCAGAGTAATCACCTTCGGCAATTTCGCTAATGCCGGGAAATCCTCAAGCGCAGCCCGGATATGCCAGCGCAGCCAGAAATCGCGCTCCTGTTGTGCCTGGATTAACCAATCCGCAGCCTCCTCCATGCGCCCCAAGGCGGCGAAGCTAAGGCCGATGGTAGTGGCCGAAAGCGATTTTTCCCTGGCTTGTTTCTCCAGCATTTCTTTCAACATCAAATCAGCTAAATCCAAATCGCCGTTCAAAATATGGGCCTGGAGCAGATAATAGGGAAGAAATCCATTCTGCCAGCCTATGAATTCGATGGATTGCTCGGTAATTTTGCGAAGATTGACGCCATCACGATTTCGATAATAAACGTCCGCCAGGACTGATGAGATAAGAAAATCTGAGCCATCAAACGGGCCGACCTTTGCAATATAGGCCAAAGCCGCATCAGGGTTTCCTGCCCTACTCTCCAACATAGCCAGCGGTTGCAACAGAAGCACTGAATCTGGATCGTCCCCTAGCGCGGCCAAAAGTGGCTGCCTGGCTTCGAGATGTCTGGATTGTGGCCATAGATAATCGTTGTGGAAGGTATAAAGCGCTAACTCTGGGTCACTTCCGCTTTCAAGCGCCTTCTTGTAAAGCGGGAAAGCCTTATCAACATCGCGATACATGAAGCCTTTTATCAGTGTCGCCGGAACATTGCCTGGCTCCTTTAATAGAGCCAATTCAGTGGACACTGAAGAGGCTGCTCGATACTGGGCATAGGATGTATAAATACTCGCATAACCCAGCGTAAACCCAAGGTAGCCGTGTGCCATTGCAAAGCCAGGATCAAGCTCAATCGCCTTCTGAAACAATTGTAGGGCCCGCAGGAAGTTTTCCTGAGTCGGAATATGGAAATAGTAGCGCCCCTCAAGACTCAGGCTATAAGCCTGAGCATTATCTGTACCAATATCAACGACCGGATCGTTATCCAGTGACAGTGGTCCTTTTAACGCTTCAACTAATGATCTAGCAATATCTTCCTCTATAGAAAAAATATCTCTAAATTCTCGATCATAGATCTTCGACCATATCTGATAACCCGTTTCAACATCACTGAGTTGAACCGATACTCGCAGTTTATTGCCTAGCAACCTGATACTGCCTTCTAACGTCTGGGTAACACCTAACCGTTTGCCAATTTCGCCTATCTCGAGATTTTTATTTTGTACTGCAAATGAAGAAGTTCTCGAGGCTACTTTAAGCCCATCCAGTTTCGCCAGTGAGATCAGTACCGATTCGGCAATTCCATTACCCAGGTATTGGTTGTCGGCGCCTTCACTAAAATCCAGAAAAGGCAGCACCGCTAGAGAAACTTCCGTCTCTACAATATTGGGGATGGCTTTCGTACTCGAATTATCAGATCCAGTAAAATAATTCTGGATACTCAGACCAATCACAACCACCAGACCCAGTGCAATCAAATAGTCTGAAAAAGCTGTCGGCACGGTCTCCGTGGAATCACCGGGTCGATTATCAAATTTGATCCCATCCGGTGTCACCTCAAACGCCCAGGCAATAATCAAGGCTATGGGAAAGCACAACACAACCAATACTGTAAACGTTTTAGCAATCCAGCCCGGCGCTTCGAACATCGGTAAAAAAATGGATAGCATTTCAATGAATACCCATGCTGCTGCCACATAGACACCGCCTATTCTTAACACATGCCTGCGGCGCATTTCATGCCAGATGTTCTTCATTCTATGGCTCTTCCTATTGCTCTTCCTATTGCTATTCGTCTAAAAGCTATCCATCCCGGCTTATCAGAACACCCCATTGGCTAACGCTGACACTTGTACTTTCGCTACCTTGTCCATTTTTTATGTAAACTTCTATCCCTTTGGCTAGCAAAACAAAAAAACACAACAAAACATAATTACCTATTGTAGATAATATTGTTAAGATTTGAGAAAAATTCGATTAAATCTTCTAGATATGCTATTCGCAACGCTCTTGAGCGTCAATGCTGAACTAACCAATCAAGGTTGTGTTAGCGAAATTGTGTAAATATGCTTAGGATTCGTATCAAGAATAGTTTTGGAAAATCTGCATAATGACGATTATAAACAAGTTGGTTCTCTGGCTTTTTGCACTCAGTATCTTACTCTTAGTTACCCTTGACTCGTTATTCCGACGCATCCGCATGTCGCATGAAAATGGATTGGTTTGTAAGGCAAAAATCCGCGTCCTGGACAACCTTACAATTCCACCCAGTGAGTTCTTTGAGCCGGGTCAAGAATTTGCCGGCAGGCTCCGCCATGCTTCAGTGTCTTTCAATGACGATGCCAGGCTGGTCGTTCGCAGCGCCTCCCTAAAATTTGCCGATTCAGATCAGGATTCTCCTTTAGATATTATGATGAATACGGGTACCGGCGGCCCATTTGCTCATGCCTGGCATTTCCTGAAATTTTTTATTGCCACTGTCCGTGGTAGGGAGCAACACCTTGAACCCTATCTCGAAGAAAATCCAGGTATAGCGAAGGGCATTACCGAGTCAATCTGCTACCCAGACACCTTCGCCTTGCTTAATTATCACAGTAAGACCGCGCAGGGATATCGTGATATCACCGGCAAGGATTGGTATATCAAATTCAAACTAGCTCCCTGGGATCGACTTCCGGACCGCGGTCGGCCGACTGAAGCGGAACTGGAGTACTTCTGGTTGCAGGACACCAAACCGGGTGAGTCTCGCTCTCGGAATTTCCTCAAAGACGAGTATCGCCGGAGAATTAAGCACGAACCCGTCAGATACCATTTGCAGGCCCAGTTTCACGAAGTCATAGAGAACGAGGATAGAGAAATCCTTAACTGTGCCATCCCATGGGATGAGGAAAGTCATCCCTGGCTGGATCTGGCTGAAGTTGAAGTCAATGCAGTGATGCCAATAGAGTCAGGTAATCATACTTCTTATGATATCTGTAATCACCCTCCCTGCATGTCCATCCCGACGGCAAAGTCTATATTCGATCCTGCCTCAATCAACTACCTGAGAGCCAAGGACAACAGAGCAAAAAGAGCGCGATTGCTTGGCTACAAGCTATGGGGCCAGCGTGATCGCCTGGTGGATGACCGAAATCCATTTTCAAGTTCCACCCCACCGATTGTGTTACCTCAAAATGACACCCCGAATGCAGCAGCAATGCGTGCTGATCAACTCATATCCAAACAGATCGAATATCAATTTGCACCATTCGACGGAACGCCGCCCCATGTTAAAACGCTCCCTAAAGGTGAAGACTTCACCAAACAAGAAGCCTCTGACATGATTAGGGATATCGGTGTTGCATTACTAAATGCCTGCGTCTCATATCTCATTACATTTTACCAAAAGCTGTTCCAAAGTAGAAAAACTCTGGCCGCTTTTGATCGCTATTACCCGTTATGGAAAGTACCCAAAGTCTCTAATCGGTTCTCGACGGATCTCGAATTTGGCAGGCAACGACTCAATGGCGTTAATCCCGTCCTAATAAAAAAATGCACACAATTACCTGAAAACTTCCCCGTGACGGATGCGCTTGTCGATGGATTGCTGGACAAGGGCGATACGCTGGCCAGCGCAGCAGCCAATGCCAGACTCTATCTGCTGAATCATGAAAAGATAGGTAACATCAAGGTAAAAAACGGTTTTCTTGCAATACCAATCAGCCTGTTTTATGTCAATACTGACGGTCAACTGCTGCCAATTGCCATTCAGCTTGAACAGATGCCCGGGCCCGAAGTACCCATCTTTACCCCTAAAGATCCATTCTGGCTGTGGACCACCGTAAAAGCCTATGTGCAGTCTGCTGACGCAACTTACCACGAGGTCGCATCGCATTTACTTCGTACGCATATGGTAATGGAAACGTTTGTGGTCGCTATGCACAGGCAACTACATGAGCGACATCCGATTCATCAACTGCTGGCGCCTCATTTTCACTCTACTTTGGCTATCAATCATTCCGCCCGCTTCGTCATGCTGGCAGAGAAAAAACTGATCGACCAAACCCTGGCCTTAGGCGCCGAGGGCAGCAAAGAATTACTTTGCAAAGAGTATTCAGATTGGGATTTTTCTTTTACAAATTTCGAAAAAGACCTTGCTCATCGTGGCGTCGACGACAAAGCGACCCTTCCCTATTACTTTTACCGGGATGACGGCCTGCTTTTATGGCGAGCCATTGGCAAACATGTCAGTTCTGTTGTTGATTACTGGTATGCCGATGATGATGCCATCTGCGCTGATACAGAATTACAGGCCTGGCTGGAAGAACTCGTTTCACCGGAGATCGGTAGAGTACGAGGCTTGCCCGAAGATGGAAAAATTTCCAATCGTGAAAATATCAAGAAAGTACTAAAAGGGCTCATCTTCACCTGCACAGCGGAGCATGCCAGCGTCAATAATGGACAATATGAGATGTTTGGTTACCCCCCAAACGTCCCGGGTTCAATGTATAAACCCTGGCCAACAAACAAACATGACCCACTATCAGAAATGGAATTTGTTTCCCGTCTTCCAAACCACCTCAAATGTATAGAGCAACTCTCTATGGTCCACCTCCTGAGTAAACCTGCCCGCTGGATGATTGGCGCATTTGAAATGCCCTATTTTCATGGGAACAGAGAGATGTGGCGTCACACCAGTGAGTTTCGTCAGGAGTTGGATAGCATTAGCCAGATTATCAACAAACGAAACCAAGGGCTTGAGTATCCCTACAACTACCTCAATCCAGAGCAGATCAGCGAGAGCATTATGACCTGAAAGGTCACCGCTTTAATTCCTTGGCCTGACGATGATCAGGGTTCAAACTGAATTGATTGAAGTGCATTTACCTCTGTTGATGGCTATTCAAGCAGCGGATTAATGCCATTCAAATGCAGACTCAGAAGCCGAACAGATATCATCCTGCGGCATGAATGCCTCTTGCACTATTAAGTCCATATCAGCAACTCGATTCATGGGGTTCCACCAAACCCATGTCCCGCTGACAACCAATATCAAACCAATCAACCCAATGCTAACGCCGATATAGGTAAATTTCTTTTCTCTTGAGGCCAATGCAATGCCATTAAAAGTGATAGCAAGACTAAGCACAGTAACGCCGATGGCAAAAAAGTGATGTGCATAATTGGCTTTTCCTGCATACACATCATCTTCTTTTATTTTGAGTCTTTTATGGTTCACCCTTTCCAAATGCTTGCGGAGCTTATCGCTATCTGTGTTATTAATATCGCCTTTATCAGCATCAACGATATTACCGTTCACACTTAATAACTCTCGTTTCATACACAATAGTGAGTACGCGATTAAATGTTCCTCAAGCTGTTCCTGGTGCTCTATCAAACGCAATCGCTCTTCAACCATTGAATTTGCACTAATGCCGGCTAACAGACCGCTGACTGAGGCCAGAAACGCCATTACCATTGTAAAAATTGCGGCTGTTTGAAACCAACCCGGTTTATCGGGTGGTTCTACCACTTTTTCGTTTATCACCTCATGAACCGGATCCGCGGTTTCATTTGCATCATGTCCCATAACGTTTTAACCCTTTACAACTGACTTTGTCCGAATACCAATATCCTGCACCTTGTTCACCCTATCCAGGAATTAAACGATTTTGGTTAAGTGGGTAAATAGCAAAGGATTTCAATCAAAAATGATAGATCAAGTCCCTCCTAACCTACGTAATGATACGCGATATTGCAATAATCCATTCCCAGATAAATCTATCCTGCTGGCAGACGTAGGTTAAAACAAACACATGTAGGAAATCAGCACATGTTGTCAATTCAACGACCCAATCTGCATACCCCATAAGATCAACTAATTATCATACTGGCGGATTTTTTAGCCAGGATTTTTATTTCCACTATACCAGAGATCCGCGACTATTTAATTCAACCTAAATTTGAACCTTAGACATTGGCTCAAATCAAATATAGAAACACCCGTAGCACAGCAACCCAAATTCCTGTATCTTTAACGTTTTTTTAACTTGGCATTTTTTAAATCAATTCGTATTTTGGTAATGAAGATGGGGGCAACTCGTTTATTTCACTGGAATACGCTCAAACCCGTTAACTGTTTATCTATTTACCCAGCATGCATGCGCATCAAATGACGAAACACAGCCTTTACCCACTGGTCTGGATACTTTCTTTGTGCTTTTGCCAGACTAGCCTGGCCAATCCCGTACGGGACCAACTTCCAACTCATCTGGAAAAACGAACTGAAGCATCCATTAACATAAAGATTGATGGATCTTTAGATGAAGCTGTCTGGGATGAAATCCCCTGGACTGATGGCCTGAGAATAACGGAACCGGACACGCTGGCCCCAGCCTCCCTCCAAACCCAGGTGAAAATATTTTATACAGAAGCCGGTCTCTATATCGGCAGTTGGAACGAACAGGCCGTTGAAACACTAATTGAGCGGTTAAGCAGCCGCGACTCCTGGCTAACCAGAGACCGATTCACCGTGACCCTGGACACATCAGGAGAAGGCCTCTATGGCTACTGGTTTGGCGTTAATCTGGGTGGTAGCCTGTCTGACGGCACGGTATTACCTGAGCGCCAATACAGTACAGAATGGGATGGCCCCTGGAGAGCCAATACAGCCAGGCTCGCGGACGGCTGGTCTGCAGAAATGTTTCTTCCATGGTCAATGATGTCAATGCCGGACTCGACCAATAATGCCAGAAACCTGGGCATCTTCCTGCAAAGGTCTGTGGCCCATAAGAATCAAAGCTGGAGTATCCCGGCGCTACCTCGCACCACCGGATTATTCATGTCTCGATTGCACAAGGTGGTTTTGAAAGACATCAACCCGAAAAAGCAAATCACTTTCTATCCGTTTATTTCATCCAGCTTTGACAACATAAAACACGAGACTAAGGCAAAGGCAGGCTTTGACCTTTTCTGGCGTCCGACCACTAACTTCCAGGTTACCTCATCTATTAACCCGGATTTCGGTAACGTAGAATCAGATGATATTGTCGTCAACTTAACGTCTTACGAAACTTTTTTTCCAGAAAAGCGACCTTTTTTCCTCGAAGGTCAGGAAATTTTTGTCACCTCGCCCAGAGCATCTCGATATGGTGGTGGCTCATACAGGACACCTATCACCCTGCTGAATACCAGACGTATTGGCAGCCCGGCAAGGCGACCTGACCAGGATGGTCTGGAGTTAAGTAAATTAGAACTAAATCAACCAAGCGAGCTACTCGGTGCCGCTAAAGTCACAGGCCAATCAGGAGCGCTTCGCTATGGCGTACTTGCTGCTTTCGAAAATGACACTGATTTCAACGGCACTATCGATTCACAGCCGGCCAAAGTCAAACAGTCCGGCCGCGACTTCAGTGCAGCTCGCCTGTTGTATGAACAAAGCAACGATCAGGGCAGAAGATCAATTGGTTTTATCGCCACCCAAGTCAGCCATACCGATGAAACCGCAAATACTTATGGCATTGATGCTCACTATCTGTCCGGTTCCGGAAAGCTAGCGGCTGATGTCCAGGGCCTTGCCAGCGATATAGAAGGACTCAAAGGTCAGGGAATATTTGCCGATCTTGCCTATCGGCCATCCCAGGGCATCAAGCATGCGCTTAAATTGGATTTCTTTGACCGAGATCTGCAAATCAACCACTTTGGGTATCTACAGCGAAATAATGCCAAGAGCTATAGATATAGCCTGGAAAGGCAACAATCTGGCCTCGAGAGCTTCATTTCGATTCGAGATAATATTTCCTTCTATCAACAGTGGAACCTCGACAGCCTGCTCACCCGATCCGCCTTATCAATGTCAAAAAAGCTGGAATTCAAAAATTACTCCGAACTCGATATGGGCATGAATTTTTTCCCGGGAAGGTACGAAGACCAGGACAGTAAAGGCAATGGCGCCTATCAGCTAGTGGACCGATGGCAGTTCGATGCAGACTGGGAAAGTAACAACGCTAAAAAGGTGATTTTTGAAACAGGCGTCAAATATCGACAGGAAGATATCGGTGGGCATAAGCTGTCATACGACGCAGAAATTAAATTTCGCCCAAATGATCGGTTCTCGGCATCTCTCAAGATCGTTCTCGATGAAACTGATGGCTGGTTGCTACATTACTCAGGCAAAGAATTTACTCGTTACAATGCAACGACCTGGAGACCAAATTTTGAGGTCTCCTACTTTCTATCTGCCCGACAACAGTTCAAGGTCGTGGCGCAATGGATCGGCATTAAAGCCTTCGAACGGGATCGTTGGTCTATCGAAAGTGACGAAGGGCACTTGATCCCAACAGCCACTGCTGCCAGTGATAAAGGCGCACGGGATTTTTCTATTAGCCGGCTGTCATTTCAGGCCAGATATCGCTGGGAACTGGCTCCTTTATCCGATTTATTTGTGGTGTACACAAGAGGATCCAATGTAGGTAGCGACATCAGTAAAAGTTTCCGTGAACAACTGCAGGATTCCTGGGATGATGCCCTGGTGGATTCACTGATCGTCAAGCTACGGTATCGGATCGGCAATTAGCCTGTCAACTGGGCCAGTATACCCCCCTTTGAGAACACAGCCGCTGCAAATCGGTCACCCATGCGAATATAACCAGCTGGGTTAGGATGCAGTGCGTCGGGCAAATCTTTTCCATCGGCTTGAGAAAACAAGGATAGGCCATCCAGGTATGCCAGGTTCTTGTCCTGCCTGAGCGCCACAAAACCGGATATCAACTGCCGGATTTGCTCCAGCGTCATACAACCCTCTCGCAAATGTTCGTGACCAGAAAAAGTTTCAAACACCCCCGACTCATTTGCAAAGGTCGGCCCTGGATGCTTTTCAGCACTGGGACAGAATATAGGCGATACCAGCAATATGGGCGTATCTTTCTTAGTTTCTCTTATGGTATCGATGAAACCATGCAGCATCGGAAGAAAGACCCTCTCACGCATCGAATCCATATTAATAATATTGATACCCACTTTGATCGATATGAACTCAGCATCGCTGTCTCGTAGCGTACGGGCGACAAACGGGTCAAGATGGCATTGGCCACCAAACCCCAGATTGTAAAGCGACATACCCCCCTTCCTGGCCGCTACCGCTGGCCATATATCTGCCGGTGAAACCGCCTCCATGCAATGGCTGATCGAACTCCCATAGTGATACCAACGCCCCCCTGTTTGGCAGCCTGGCTGCAACAGGGTTGCATCGATAGCCTGTAGCGCGACCAATTCCACGTAAGCATTGTGGGGCAACCACAGCATCAAGTGCTTTCGCCCTGGTGGCAAATTATCAAATACGACGCGCTCAACCTGACCACGCTCAACCCGAAAGGTACTGGGGTCATTCGGGTCTATAATCAACTTATTACCACCCTGAACCTGGATCTGCCGACGATCACCCGTCATCGATTCCAGTTCAAAAACGGCTGCGGCAACTTCTCCTTGCCGTTCAATTCTAGTCACCAAGGCTTGTAGAATGACCTCGCGTGCGTCGGTTTCAAACACCAAACGAACACCACTGGGCATTCGCGCCATCACTGAGAGCATCTCAGGTAACTGAGATCGGGTCCAATCGGGCAAGCGCCTGGGCCCAACCCCTTTCGATCGAAAATCAAAACCCAGGGCTCCCGTAATACCGATCGCTCCCGCCGCCATTTCCTGGCCAGTAATTTCCATGCATGAACTCCCGAGATGCTGTTATATCTTCATTTCCTAAGAGAACTCCTACCGTCAAGAAGCTCAGTTAAGACTGTTTGAATTTAGCATAACCAGGCCCCGATAGATCTCAAGCTCCAAGAATCACGTATTCCCTACTCAGCAGGCCCAAGTCAATCCTCAAGGACGATTCAGCGCTATCATAATTCTCAATTCAAGTTCGTTCAGGATTTATCTTCAATCAAAGACAGGGACGCAACATCAATAGCAATACTGGAACCGGTCTGCACCGAACGCTGAGCTGCCATTCCCATCAGAACCGCAATCAATCCATCCCTGACAGTCACCTCAATAGGTGCACCTTCACACACTGTTTTCTGAAAAGCGACATGCTCATGATAGGTTGCGCCATGATGCGAGCCCGCATTTTCCAGCCTCATATCCACGCTGATCTTTTTTTTGTCGGCACCAATGGGATTTCTGGGAGAAACAATCAATTCAGGTTCTGCCTGTAAATCCCCCCAAAGCAACTTCGGACCTGGTAATTTACACTCTATTTTTGCCCTCGACCCAACCGCGCAAATTTCCTGCTCAAACTGAGAACCTTCTGCAAACATACAAAGATCGAGCATAGCTCGTTGGCCTTCCGCGAATTCAACGATGACAAATCCATTATCGAGAATATCGGGTTTACCATCTGCATATTCTTCTCGTAGATGATTATGGTCCTGACCAGCAGACGCGTATATCCTGATAGGCTCAGACCGAAGAAATAGCCGCATCAAATCAAAAAAGTGACAACACTTTTCTACAAATGTACCACCGGTATTGTGATTGAAGCGATTCCAATGCCCTACTTTGTGCAAGAAGGGGAATCGATGTTCACGAATGGACAGCATGTGAACCGTTCCCATCGTATCTGTACCTAGTTCCCGGATAAACTCTTGGATTGCAGGCATATAACGATACTCCATGCCAACCCAAACGACAGGACTATTTAGATTACAATAGTCGTTCAGGCGACCTAAATCGTCCATGCTGGTAACCAGGGGCTTTTCAACCATGACTGGAATACGGCACAAATCCAATACTTCGAGTAACTGCCGGCAATGTAAATAGTTAGGCGTACTAATAACCAATGCATCAATTTTCGAATTCAGGAGAGCAGGCAAGTCATCGGCCAGAAGCGCCTCAGGCGCTAATAACTCGGCTTTATCACGCATTTTCTGATCTGGTTCACAAATAGCGGCGACAGACGCACCTGGAAGCAGGTTCAGGTTTCGAATGTGCTCCTGGCCCATCATTCCACAACCGAGAATTCCATAACGGGTTATTTCGCTCATCAATCACCTCTTGTTTAACTTACGCCGGAGATTACTGTCTGAATCGTTTAGCCTTAAGCAAGCTTCTGCAACGACGACCTTGTAATATACCACGATGAAAGACCTGATCTGGATATTTGGCTACGGCTCAATTATATGGAAAACCGATTTCCCCTTCATTCGCGAATCTACCGGTTATCTTGACGGCTGGATTAGACGCTTCTGGCAGGCTTCTCCTGACCATCGCGGCACGCCAGAAGCTCCAGGTCGTGTTGCCACCCTGTTGCCAAGCCAAACAGGTGGCTGCTGGGGTAAGCTTTTCCTACTGGAAGCAGCTGCACAGAATCAAGTACTGTTGAATCTCGACTATAGGGAAAAAGGGGGTTATCGAAGAATGTTAGTGGATGTCGAAACTACTTCCGGAAAAAGTGTAAAAGCAATTACTTACTGGGGCGCCCAGCAAAATGAGCATTTTCTTGGTCCTAAACCCATGCTCGAAATGGCCAGACAAGTCAATACTGCCAACGGGCCCAGCGGTTCTAACCGCGACTATCTGTTTCAGTTGGAAGCGGCCCTGCAACAATTGGGACATCCAGACCGTCACGTTACCCTACTGGCTAATAAAACCAGAGGCTTGATGAACCCATAATTCTGATCTATCCAGACAGGCAACTTCTGCTATTATCGGATTCGCATAACAAGGAGAACATCATGAATCTCATAAACGATATCGTTGCTCTTTCTGGCGAGATGCAACAATGGCGAAGACATATTCATGCCCATCCTGAACTCGCCTTTAAGGAATTTGATACCGCAGATTTTGTCGCCCAAAAACTCCAGGAATTCGGTCTCGAAATTCACCAGGGACTCGCCGGCACGGGCGTTATTGGCACAGTAACAAGGGGTAGGAGTAATCGGGCAATAGGCCTTCGAGCCGATTTGGATGCCCTGCCTATTGAGGAGGCAAATCAATTCAGCCATCGATCAAAAAACCCTGGCATCATGCATGCCTGCGGCCACGATGGACACACCTGCATGCTGCTGGGGGCAGCCAAACATCTGGCCCAGGCAAATGACTTCGAAGGTACTGTCCATTTTATATTTCAACCGGCAGAAGAAAATGAAGGCGGTGCACGAACTATGATTGAAGACGGCCTGTTCGAACGTTTTCCAGTGGAGGCCGTCTATGGCATGCACAATATACCGGGCATGCCAGTTGGCTCGTTTGGTATCAAACCAGGACCCATGATGGCCGCATTCGATGTATTTGACCTTAAGATAACCGGCACTGGTGGGCATGCCGCCATGCCCCATCTTACCGTCGACCCGATTCTGGTTGGGACAAAAATTGTTGAAGCATTTCAAACCATCGTGTCCAGGACGATAAATCCCCAGGAACCGACAGTATTAAGCGTTACTCAATTTCATGCTGGCGATGCCTATAATGTCATTCCCAATGAAATCACTGTCTCTGGCTGCACTCGCTGTTTTTCAGAAAGCGTGCAGGCTCAACTCGAAACAACTATGGAGAAAGTTGCTCTAGATATAGCCAAAGCCCATGGCGCTAGCGTCGAGTTTCATTATGAGCGTCGATATCCACCTACCATTAACTCTGAGCAGGAAGCTGAAACCGCTCGTCAAGCGGCTACCCAGATAGTGGGTCATAGTCAAGTTTACAACCCCAAGCCTTCCATGGGGTCCGAGGATTTCGCTTATATGCTACAAGCCAAACCAGGAAGCTATATCTGGATAGGAAATGGTGATGGCGAGGGCTCATGTATGGTTCATAACCCTGGTTATGACTTTAATGATGAAATTTTGCCCATTGGCGCAAGTTATTGGGTCAATCTTGTCAACAATATTCTACCCAGGCTTGACGGTTAAAATGGCTTACATTGAACATCCCCTGGGAAGGACCCATTTCACCAAAAAGGGATCTGATAAAGGTAGCCCCGCCATCATCTGGCTCCATGGTGGCCCCGGTGGCATGCATAAACCCAAGGGTGAACAGTTCCGCCTGGCAAAAGACAGGACAGTCTATAGTTATACCCAACTAGGATCAGGCCGAAGCAGCGAAATACCTCGCAGACAATGGAAGATCGCCACCTTCGTAAAAGAACTTGATTATCTGATTCATGCGTGGGGATTATCAGACTTCCATCTGATGGGTGGATCCTGGGGTACCAGCCTTGCCATCGAGTATTATCTCCGCTACAAAGGCCGCGGAATAAAATCACTGGTGTTGCAGTCACCGCTGATATCATCATTAGACTGGCAAAAAGATGCTGACCGACTCAAAAAAAACTTGCCTGATAAAGTACAAAAAGTCATCTACCACTGCGAAGCCGTTGAAGCCACCGATGCTAAAGTATACAAGAACGCAGTTGACTTATATTACAGCCGACACGTCTTAAGAAATGCCGAGAAGCGCCTAGCCGCGAGCAAGCGGAAAAACCCGAATGGAAAGAAAATCTATGAAACCATGTGGGGAGCTAGCGAATTTTCGGCCACTGGCACCTTAAAAACTTATGACCGTTCAAAGCACTTAACTGAAATTCTGGTACCCACCTTAATTGTCTGCGGTGAACATGATGAAGCAACCCCAGCCACCGGACTGAAATACGCAAAGCAACTTCCCCAAGGTCAGTTCGCAGAAGTAAAAGGTGCCAGTCACTCTATCTGGGAAGAAAAACCGACCAGGCTGGCTAATATCATCCAACGCTTTATTAACAAAACCGAGTCCTGAACTGGCACTGGCGCCTTTATTCTCCCCCGAATTCAAAACCGCCCTTAAACACAAGCAATCATGAAAGTAACTAAGCTAATCCAAGGCCGCTGTGACTCGGCCATCAGGCGTGACCCTGCAAATCCACTCAACTACAAACTCGACATCATCACAGTCGGCCTCGTATAGTGCTCTAAAGAGAGAGGAATGAAGCAATATGCGTCTGAAAAAAGCGAGAATTCAACCCATTCAGGAAGAAAACTGGACCGAACCACAAAGACAACTGCTGGCACCCCAGGTTCTCAGGGGCAAAGTACAGAATATCTTTCTGACTTTAGCTAACCATGAAAAGCTGGCCAAACGCTGGATGGTATTTGCAAACCATATACTGCATAAATCCAGTCTGCCACCCAGGCATCGAGAAATCTTAATTCTCAGGATAGGCTGGTTATGCCAGTCCGGCTATGAATGGGGACAACATGTTCTCATAGGCAAAGCCTGCGGACTGAGCGAATCCGATATCTCGGCTATCAAGGAAGGTCATCAAGCCAGCAACTGGGACGAAACGGAGGTTCTGCTGATTAAGGCTACCGATGAGCTTCATCGTGACGCATTCGTTTCAGACACTACCTGGACCCGCCTGGAAAAATTATACTCGCAGGAACAGTTAATGGACCTCGTGTTCACAGTAGGGCAGTACAATCTGGTCTCAATGGCGCTCAATAGCTTTGGTGTTCAAGCTGAAGACGATCTGCCAGGATTTTAGCCATAACTTAACGGGTAGTGATTTACTTCACCTTTAGTCGATCTTATTGGTTAATATCCAGGTCATCCAGGTTTACTGTTTTATCAATCTGTGCCCAGGCCAGCTTGGCCATATTAAAAGCTCCCGCACCGGCTGCTTCTGCGTGCTGGCTTGCTGCAGTACCATCTTGAACTCGCTTCGCAATCCCCTGCAAAATGGCAGCCATTTTGAACATATTAAAAGCAAGATAGTAATCCCAATGGTCAATCCCAGAGCGTCCTGTGCGTTCGCAATAGGTGTCAACAAAATCCTGCTCATAGGGAATACCCAGCGCTTTAAGGTCCGCTCCCCGCAAAGCATCTCTATAGGGCCGGCACAGATAAGCAAAGTCTGCCAATGGACAACCCAGCGTACTAAGCTCCCAATCCAGGATTCCTATCACTTCGGCTTTCTCCTTATGCATCATCATATTAGCAATCTGCAGATCACCGTGAACTACCGTACAGTCGGCACTACCTGGAATATTTTCAGGTAAATATTCGATTAATTGATCCATAAAGGGATTGTCTACTGTTTTGGTGTATTCATATTGGCCACCCCACCGACGCAATTGGCGAGCAATATAGTCTGAATGTTTACCATAATCAGATAAACCAACGGCCTCAAAATCGACTGAGTGGAGTTTTGCTACAGCAAGATTCGCGGCATCCCAGATTTCACGGCGCTGGGTTTTTGAATAGGGTCCATGAGTACTGTCCCAGATAACCCGGCCATCCAAATATTCCATAATATAAAACCAGGTGCCAATGACAGATTCATCGGTACATAGACTGTAGGTTCTTGCCGTCGGAACGTCTGCACTCTGAAGCGCTGTCAGTACTCGGTATTCCCGGTCAACGGCATGAGCAGACTTCAAAAGTTCTCCAGGTGGCTTTCTTCTCAGAACATATTGCTGGTCTATCCCAGTAAGCAGGTAAGTCGGGTTAGACTGTCCGCCAGCGAATTCCTCCGCAGTCAGGCTGCCACGAAAACCTTCAACATTAGCTGTCATATACTCTGTCAACGCCACGGTGTCTATTTCATGACGCTTTTGGACTGGAATAGTCCCTATATTATCTTCAGACTTGAAATCGGTCATACTCTCCTCTCCTGATTCTGCAAGGCTTCGCCTGCTACGCGTAAGGGGAGACTACCATGTTGCAGGCTCTGACTCAGCGCTTTTTAACTCGGTGGCTCACCAGCCTGGCAAATCGTTTTGGTTGACCTCGATATAAAAACCAGGTCTGGACCAGGGCGCCTTGCTTCTGCTCGATCGACTGCTTAACCAAGCGACCGCAGCGCTATCTCACTACCTTGCGAGATACGGATAATTTCCCAGGTATGCTACTGGCCTGATGTATTCAGACATTCCCTTTACCACTGTCAAAAAGCCGGCTTTAAGCAAATAGGTACCGACAGTTACCGTTATCGAACGCCAGGTCTGGGCACAGCCTATCTATCCGGGGTTAATTGGTTAAATAAGCACCATCAGCTGAGCTGTCGGGATAAGCCCCTTCAGCTTGGGGTAAGAAGTAAGCCCCTTCAGCTGAGGTGTCAGCATAAGAGCCTTCAGCTGAGGTGTCGGAATAAGAGCCTTCAGTTGGGGGTAACAGTAAGCGCCATTAGCTCCGATTCCAAACTGATAATCGGCCTGGCAGGCCCTCTCATCACGAGCCTAACTGCGTTTTAATGCTACCTAAAGCAAACGATTAATAATAACGTCAGTACCGGCCTGGAAAACAAGTTCCCGTGGCACCTAGCATGAACAACAAACCGGGGCGTGTCCCCCCAGCAGAGAGAACTCAGCTTGCAGTTAGCAGCTTCTATCCAGGAGTTTTTATTCAACCTGCCAGGTATGACCTTGCCTCAACAGGTCATTTAGATCAGCAATACCTTTCTTTGCCCTTACCACTTCGATCTGCTGTCGCACGGCATTGACGTAGGATTGTTCAGGATTACAGTAAAGTACACCGATAGCCTCAGGGAAATCTGGAGTTCTTAATTCCGACAGCATATTGGCCAGATGCCGGTTGGTTTCATCATGTACCATGATGTCACTTTCAGTAACGCCATCCTCTCCAAGGGTAACCACTTCCAACGCCAAAGTCTGGACATTAAGTCGCAGGCCTTTCTGATTATCGACGCCAAATAGCAAGGGCTTACCATGCTCAACTACCAGCCGGGTTTCTGCGGCCCTTTTCTTGTCCTTGACATAATCAAATATGCCATCGTTATAAACTGGACAATTCTGGTAAATCTCTACAAAAGAGGCCCCTTTATGCTCGTGAGCACGCTTCAACAAGGGGGTCATATGCTTGGTTTCCGTATCTATCGTACGGGCAACAAAGCGTGCGCCAGACCCCATTGCAAAGGAACATGGGTTAAGCGGTTTATCCAGCGAACCATCCGGGGTCGAGGGCGAATGTGTACCAAGTTGTGAGGTGGGAGAATACTGTCCTTTGGTCAAGCCATAAATCTCGTTATTGAACAACAAAATCTGTAAATCCACATTCCTGCGCAAGACATGCAGCATGTGATTACCACCGATACTTAATCCATCTCCATCGCCTGTAACCAACCAGACATCCAACTCGGGATTAGCGAGTTTTACACCCGTGGCGATCGCCGGGGCTCTCCCATGGATAGTATGAAAACCATAGGTATTCATGTAATAAGGAAATCTTGAGGAGCAGCCAATACCGGACACAAACACTGTTTTTTCCTTGGGAACACCCAGCTCTGGCATCAACTTCTGAACGCATTTCAATATTGCATAGTCGCCACAGCCAGGACACCATCTAACTTCCTGATCGGTAGAAAAATCTTTGAGCGTTAACTTTTCCGGCGCATTCATTTGCTTTCTCCCAGCAGGGAATGGATTCCTTCTACTAATTCCCTGATTTTAAAAGGTTGCCCTGAAACTTTATTGAGTTGCTCTGCATCAACCAAATATTTTGATTTCAGAACATTAACTAATTGCCCGGTATTCAATTCTGGCACCAGGATCTTTTTGTACCCTTTCAATAGTTCACCTAAATTACCCGGCATCGGCAACAGATACCTTATATGGATATGGCTTACATCCGCTCCCATGGCACGACATCGTTTTACTGCCTGGTGAATCGCTCCATAAGTCGAGCCCCAGCCGACCACCACCATCTCGCCTTGGGCATTTCCAAGACTGACCTCCTGATCGGGAATAAACCTCACAATGCCATCAATTTTAGCCTTTCGCACATCCGTCATCTTCTGATGATTATCGGCATCGTAGGAAATATCACCTGTTTCGAAATCCTTTTCGATACCCCCTATACGATGCTCTAGCCCTGGAGTCCCTGGCTTTGCCCAGACTCGCGCAAGGGTATCCTCATCCCTGTTGGCTGGAGAAAATCCTTCAGGGTTGGTTTCATGGACCACTTTAAAACTGTCATAGTCATTCAAATCCGGGATAATCCAGGGTTCTGAGGCATTAGCCAAATAACCATCACTCAATAAAAGTACCGGTGTGCTGAATTTAGTTGCCAGGCGGACCGCTTCTATTGCCACATCAAAACAATTACCCGGCGTAGATGATGCAATCACTGGCAAAGTCGTATCAGCATGTCGTCCATACAAAGCCTGGTTTAAATCCGATTGCTCTGTTTTAGTGGGCAAGCCCGTTGAAGGCCCGCCTCTCTGCGTATTGACGATCACCATGGGTAACTCTGTCGCACAAGCCAACGATATTGCTTCCCCTTTCAACGAAATTCCAGGACCAGAGCTGGAAGTAATGCCCAGAGAACCAGCAAAAGAGGCTCCAATCGCGGCACAAACAGCAGCAATTTCATCTTCAGCCTGAAAGGTAACAACATCGAACTCTTTATGAGCCGATAACGTATGCAGGAGCGATGACGCGGGCGTGATAGGGTAGGAGGCAAAGGTCAGTGATATGTCTGCTAGCTGCCCTCCCGCAATCAATCCAAAAGCAAGCGCCTCTGAGCCAGTGGTATTCCTGTACAGACCTTTTTCTACTTCGGCCTTCTGAATTTTATACACCTCTACGCCTGAAGGTAGCTCTGCTGTCTCTGCATAACTATGACCTGCATTCAAGGCGGCAATATTGGCTTTGGCAATATCCTGTTTAAGAGCGAATTTAGCATTGAGATTATCAATAGTTATCTGTTTATCGCGATCAAAGAGCCACATGACCAGCCCCAAGGTCCACATGTTTTTACACCGAACAGCGAATTTGTGCGATAAGCCAAAGGGTTCTACTGATCTGATAACCTGTTTTGTTATATCAATACTGACCAAACGATACGCATCCAGACTACCATCTTCGAGCGGGTTAGACGTATACCCGGCCCGGCTCAGGTTCCTGCTGGTAAACGCATCCTGATCAGCAATGATCATTCCACCCACCAACAAGTCCTTAAGATTAGTTATCAGCGCTGCCGGGTTCATTACCACCAGGACATCAACATCATCCCCAGCCGTCGTTACTTCATCAGCGCCGAAATAGATTTGAAAGGCAGAAACGCCGAAGGTCGCTCCCGCTGGTGCGCGTATTTCAGCGGGGAAATCCGGAAAGGTCGCTAGGTCATTGCCATGCAGAGCTGTTGCTTCTGTAAAGTTGCTCCCGGTTAATTGCATCCCGTCACCTGAGTCACCGGCAAATCGAACCACTACCGATGAAAAACTCGAATCAGGATCCTCGCTAACTGGAATACTTTCAACAACTGCCATGATGGTCCTCTTCTAAACTTATTAGCTGGTGACTATGATTCTAACGACCTAAATCTTTGATAATTTGACTCAATTAATCTTGCATCTTATTGTGATGCCAAAATGTTAACCGTTTCTTTTACCAGACAATCTCAAGCTCTATTTAGCTTCACGAATTTACAGTGCATTTTGCCCGCAAGAAACCTAAAATGATATCTCTCGAATGATCAATTACTAGGTGGATAGTGCTCTGCCTGTTCCCTTCTTTTCTCAGACCCCGGCCTGAAAAGTCCCTTCCCGGAGCCTCTTATCAGGGTTTGTTTCCGGAGCCTTAATCAATCGCCTCAACATTCTTATCTTACCGCGCGAGTATAGCCGAGGAAATAAGGCTTTAACAGCGATTCTATGTAAGAAATTGTGCAATTTGACTTAAAATTCCGAGGAATCCCTGCCCGTAATTATTCAAGATCTGTCCCCGGCAGCCAGCAACGTCCTGAGCGTTAGCTGGACACCCGACTTTCAGACCATTGCTTCAATCAGATAAGGCCCCGATTGCTCCAGGCTGCGACTCAGTGCTGCAGAAAAACTCTCACAACTGTCCGCACGACAACCCGGTACACCCATACTTCCAGCTAGACTGACAAAGTCAATCTCTGGTCCAGACAAACTGAACAGGCTACCGGCTCTATCACCTATTTCATTTACCCCTAAGCGTTTGTATTCCGTCTCGAGTATACCGTAGCGTTGATTATTGAATATCACTGTGGTGACATTCAAAGATTCCCTGGCTTGCGTCCAGAAAGCCTGGTTGGTGTACATCGAAGCGCCATCCCCGAGCAGGGCAAAAACCTGGGCCTCTGGTGCGGCAATCGCCGCGCCAATAGCAACCGGACCACCCTGCCCTATAGAGCCTCCGGTCAGGTTCAACCAGATATGACTAGCCGATCTCTGGGCCGGTTCAAATACTGCCCCTCCCCCTCCTGAATCACCGCAAAAAATACTATTTGCAGGCATCTTTGCTGCCAAGATTCTGGCAACATTCATTGTAGTCAGTGCTCCCTGCGGCAATTCAAGCGGCTCATACTGATAGCAATCAGGCGCTATTTCCGAGGCTCCCAGCAGGCTTTCAAGTTGACTTAGAGCGTTCACAACATCCTCGTGACCCTTCGCTAAATCGATGACCTGACAACCTTTCGGTACCAGTAGGGATGCAGTTTCCGGATAGGCGAAGAAACTCACTGGTGGCTCAGCTCCCGCCAGGATAATTTGACTGACCCCTTCCAAGGAAGCCAGTACATGCTCCGGAAAATAAGGTAACCGTTCAATCACAGGTGTTCCTGGCCCGCCATCGACGCGGGCAGGAAAGGTAGACATAGCAACTCGACAACCCAGTTTCTTCGCAACCCTGGCTGCGGAAAACCGACCAGCAAGCTCCAGGCCCTGCTTATCGAGTAAAATTAAGCTCTGTGAATCTATCGTTGCTGCAACCTGATCAATCTGCTGGCTGGCGACGGTTTCTCGTGAGGGAGCATTTAACTGACTCGCTATATTCGATGCCTCACTCCAGCAAGCATCTGCAGGTATAATCATTGTGGAAATCTGACCAGCTGAGCCGGGTTTGGCATGCAACGAGGAGCGCAACGCCTGCATTGCGTCGGTGCTGAGCGAAGTGGCAGTGGAATCAGATTTTATCCAGCTTGAAACATTCTTCGCCAGAGTATCAATATCAGAAGTTAAAGGTGCGTCAAATTCCACGTGATACAGAGCATGATTACCGATCAGGTTAATCAGCGGTGTAGAGGCTCGTCGTGCGTTGTGTAAATTCGCAATACCATTGCCCAGACCTGGACCTAAATGCAGCAGAGTCACTGCCGGTCTACCGGTTAGTCTTGCATAGCCATCAGCAGCTCCTGTACAGACTCCTTCAAACAGGCACAGGACGCCCCGCATTTCTTCCACACCATCGATGGCCTGTACCAAGTGCATCTCAGACGTTCCTGGATTGGCAAAACACACGTCTACGCCTGCCCCTACCAGTGTCCTAATTAAACTTTCAGCTCCATTCATCGCAACTTCCTGACTTTCATCCTATTTATGGTCAACTCAAATGAGTGTGCTGGAATTTCCCCTTTGCTGCAACAGCGGAGCACTGCCATCGATGACTCGAAGCAATATAAGTGAAGGATTCTATCGTTAACTAGATTATGATAAGTATTTTTAATATGAGCGCGACATGTTTTTACCACCCATAAGACAACTCCAATACTTGGTTGCATTACAGCAACACCTACATTTCGGCAATGCCGCCCACGCGCTGCATGTCACCCAGTCAACTCTGAGTACCGGGATAAGGGAACTGGAAAAATCACTAGGCGTTCAGCTAGTGGAGAGAACAAACAAAAGCGTTTGCTTCACAGAATTGGGGTTGCGTATTGCTGACCGAAGCCACAACATCATCATCCAGTCGGAAGAGCTGGTAACCGAGGCGAAAGCCTATACAAACCCGCTGGCTATACCCGTTAAAATAGGCGGTATACATACGATCGCACCCTATATCATGGGTCACTATGCGCTGGCTCTTAGTACTAACTTACCGCAGTTACAAATTTACTTCAGAGAAGATACAACCGCTAACTTAGTCCTTGAACTTCAGCAGAATAAACTGGATTTGGCTCTACTGGCATTGCCGTTTGCAGCCGGTTCTCTTGCTACCCAGATTCTATTCAGGGAACCTTTGTACCTCGCCTATCGCGAAGGGTCCAAGCTGGTTTCCGGGAAAAACATCGACTTTAATGAGTTGCCAGACGAGAGCTTATTACTCCTCGATGACGGGCATTGCTTACGTGACCATGCCCTGGCTGGTTGCCGTCTCAAGAATCATAAAAAAATCCACACATTCGGAGCAAATAGCCTGCAAATGCTGGTTCAAATGGTCAACAACGATATCGGCGTTACCATCCTACCGCAAATGGCCATCGATGCAGGTATTCTGGTTGATACCCAAATACAATCTAAACTCTTGCCTAAAGATCGATTTCATCGTGATATCGGTTTTGCCTGGCGGCGAACCCATCCTAGGCTCAATCTACTCGAAGATATTATGCTGAATTTACCGCATTAGATTTTAATACTGGGGAATCGAGCTGAGCGAGTACTTGCTATCGGGTGGTTATCAACATCGTGATAAGTAAACACCACCGAATATTTAATCGTATCGGTTAAATTTCTTCCTGCCGCATGGAATAGCTTACTATGAAAAAACAGCATATCACCTGCTTTGAGCTCGACCTTCTCAGCACACTTTATCAGTGCTTTGTTTTCAGCAAGGTCTGCTCTTAAAAACATAGCGGCATCAAAACGTCCAGGTTCCAGCACCATTCGATGGCTGCCAGGAATGACTCGCAAGCAACCATTTTTCCTGTCTTCATCACCAAGCGCTAACCACGCACTAATCAGGTTTTCCTGGTCGAAATCCCAATAGCGAATATCCTGGTGCCATAGCGTTGCACTGGAAAACCCGGGTTGTTTGGTCATGATGCAATTGTGATGACATTGCGACAAACCAATATTCTTAAGGGAAAATAGTTGCTGGAGACAAGTCTTGATGTTAGCGTCAGCGGCCCAGTTCCTGAACGCCAAGTGTCTGCTACAGGCCTGCAGAAGACGTCGAGCAGTCGCCCCGCCAGGTGCCTCAGAGCCAAGCGGAGAACCCGGGTATTGCACATCGACTTCATATTCGATGGGCGCGAGATTCTGCTGCAGGTGGCTTTCTGCTATCAACTGCAGCTCAGCACGGGTTTCGTCGGGAACTAGTCCTTTAGCTACAATAAATCCATTTTCGTGAAAACCACTCACATCAGCTGTCGTTAACAATTCACCCTTCCTTTGCTAAATACCTAGACTACAAGCACATGATTATACTCAATTACCATGGGTTCGCTGGTTGATCCAGCCATAAAAATTAACGCTGTCAAAGCTTGTCAGGTTACAGCCGGCGTCAATGACCAATTCAAATCAACCGCCTAAACCAATCAGCACAATGGGCTATACCAGGCTAATGACTCCCATTTGCTGTTACTCCGTCATCTGCAGGTCCAATAAAAAAGCAGCAAATAATGCCAGAACAACTACCCGCACCGATCCTTCACACAGGATTACCACAAGCTTTGAAGGGACCAGTGTTGATATTCAGGTCGGCAGCTGTACCGCGCCAGCGGTTTCACTTCCTAAATGAGCCGTGTCATTGAACCTCCGCAAGGCAATTCGATCTCCCTCTACAACGATATGGCTTATCGACCCGTTATCGGCTGCGTTAAAGGCAAATGGACGTGATTCCGTGATAGTGGCAAGCACTTGACCAATCACGCCACCGTGAACAAATGCGGCAATTAATTTATCCGGGTTGGCTAAGGCAATATTACGAATACCACGCATCACTCTTTCTTCAAGCAGCTTGGTCGATTCGGCGCCAGGAATAGCATCCCATCGCTCCTCAGCCTGCATCTGCAGGAAAATCGGATCATTCTGATGCGCTTTCATGCGCAGAATCCCAGCTTCCCATTCACCTAAATGAACTTCATGTAAGTTCGGCTCGAGCTGGGGCATGAGGCCTAAATGCTGACACAACGGTGCTGCGGTTTCAGCCGTTCGTTTCAATTTGGTGACATAGACTGCAGCAACATCCAACTGAGCCAATCTCAAGCCAACCTGAATCGCTTGTTGGCGACCATTGGCGGCCAACTCCGGGTCACCCTGACCATCAACAAGGGGAAAAGGCTTGTCGGCCTGGGCTGGCCTGGACTCGCCGTGACGCACCAATAGTATTTCGGTCGAACCCGGTGGGCGCTGATACTTAAACTGCCTGTATTCCTTTTCCACCATGGGCCTCCATCTCCTTGTGTTACAACTGATGCTTGGATCGGTTCAGATTGTACCAGTTATGGTCAGGGGGTATTCTCTAGACACTAAAAATCTAAGGTTAAGGATCCATTATGAGCTGGGAAGAGGAAATCAGTGAATTAAACACCCGAGGAGAACTCTCAGATTTAATGGGTGGAACTGAGAAAGTTGACAAACAACATCATTTTGGAAAATTGACCATTAGAGAACGGATTGAGGCCATCACTGACCCAGATAGCTTCCACGAAATTGGTAAGCTTGCTGGGGTTGGTGAGTATGCTGAAGATGGCACTCTAACCGGTTTTACTCCCTCTAACTTTGTTTTCGGTACAGCTGACCTGGAAGGGCGGCCAGTGATGGTATCGGGCGACGACTTTACGGTTCGCGGAGGATCCGCCGATGCCTCGATCGCCGGCAAACGACAGCAGTCGGAAGGCCTTGCTCTTGAACTCAAGCTACCACACGTCAGACTAGTTGACGGTATGGGTGGCGGTGGTTCTGTAAAAACCATAGAAATGGCCGGCCGAACTTACATCCCTAAAGTGGCCGGCTGGGACACCATCGTCAATCATCTAGCTGTTGCTCCATCGGTATCACTGGCACTGGGTTCGGTCGCAGGCATTGGTGCTGCCCGGGTAACCACTTCGCATTACTCTGTCATCGTCAAGGACACCGCACAAATGATGATAGCCGGTCCCGCTCTAGTGGATTGGGCTCGACTAGGCACCGTATCCAAGGAGGAACTTGGCTCTAGTAAAATACATACTAGAAACGGATCTATCGATGACGAAGCTGCTTCGGAGGCTGAAGCCTTTTCACTCGCAAAGCAATTCCTCTCGTACCTGCCCAGCAACGTTGACCAACTACCACCTCGGACAACGTCCGAGGACCCCATCACACGCACAGCACCGGAATTGCTGGGGATCATTCCCAGAGACCCCCGCAAAGTTTATAAAATGAGAAAAATCATCAACGCTGTCATTGATCGCGATACATTCTTTGAAATCGGCCGACAGTGGGGAAAATCGATTATAACCGGACTGGCTCGTATCGATGGCGTTGCCACAGCAGTCTTTGCTGAGGATCCTATGATCTACGGAGGCGCCTGGACGGCTGATTCATGCAAAAAACTGATTCGTTTATGCGACCTGGCTTCCACTTTCCATCTTCCCCTCCTGCATCTAGTGGATTGTCCAGGATTCTTAATTGGGAAACAATCCGAGCAGGCGGGCACCATTAGAATAGGCTCTACCGCCTTGGCCGCACTCGGTCAGGCAAGCGTACCTTTCTGCAGTGTGGTGGTCAGAAAAGCATTTGGGGTAGCAGGTGCGGCCAATACCAAACCAGGGAGTCACCACTTTCGGTATGCCTGGCCGTCTGGAGATTGGGGCTCGTTACCAATTGAAGGTGGAATCGAAGTTGGCTATAAGGCAGAGCTGGCCGAAGCTGATGACTACGATAGCCATCTTGAAAGCATAAAAACACGCCTTAATCGGGTTCGTTCCCCTTTCAGATCTGCGGAGTTCTTCGAAATTGAAGACATCATCAATCCCCAGGAAACACGCCAGCACTTGTGCAACTGGATAAACCTGGCTTACCAGGCGCTACAGACCGGTCCAAGCCACTTCAGTTATCGACCCTGAAAAAAAACTTATGGTTGAGCCAACACAGCAACGCGACTGCCCTGTGCAGGCACTCAGCTACTGCTAATTTTCTGTCGCTTGAGTCAAGTTTGAACTGGCTAATTATCATTGCAGCCACTCATCCGCTGCACCCTAGCTGGACTAACTCAGCAATGCCAATACCTCACTGTTATCTGTGGTCGATCAAAACGCCCCTATTCCCCAAGCGAAGCAACAGGCAAAGGGATAATGCGATGCAGGCTCACGAACAGGCCAGCAAGTTAATAGCAGCAACAATCAACCCGCTGTCAGCAAAGAGCGGGTTATTCTTCGATATTACTTAAATCCACCCCCGACGTTTCAGTCAGCATGGCTAGCGAAATAAGCGTCAATACTGCTGCCGCGGCTATATAAAGAGAAACATAAAAAATGTCGAATTGATTCCATAGCAGCACAGCGATTGTAGGTGCCAGCGCACCCCCTAATATCGCACCCATCTGGTAACCCAGAGAAGCACCAGAATAGCGCACCTCAGTACTGAATAACTCCGTAAAAAAAGCAGCTTGTGGCCCATATTGCATGCCCAGGAAGACTAATCCCATACTCACTGCCAGGATTATATAATAGGTATTTCCGGTATCAATTAAAGGAAACAAGGCAAAACCCCATAGACCCGTTAATACAGCACCCCATTGATAGACTTTCTTGCGACCGAGCCGATCGGATAGACCTGAAAAATAAAACTGGGTCGGTATCATGACTGCGGCCGCGACCAGCACCGCCATCAACATTATATCTCGCGATAAATTCACTGTCGGTGAATTGACTCCATAAGCGATAACAAAAGCGATGAGAATATAAAAGGTAACCTGTACGGACAGAAATGCCCCCGCTGCGAGGATAATTCTACGAGGATACATTCGAATTGCCTGCAACACAGGAGATTTTTCTATAGTCGGGCCAGCCTCTTCACCTGTATCGTCCCTGGCTTCAACTAAAGCCTTAAATGCCTCGGTATCTTCCAATTTCAACTGAACATACATAGAGATACCAATGAGAATGACACTGGCTATAAATGGCACCCGCCAGCCCCAATCCAGGAATGCTTCCTCTGATATGTAGTAACTGATACCAAGGAATGCCAGATTTGCGAGTATAACCCCGACTGGCGCGCCGGCCTGGGCATAAGCACCGTACCAGCCGCGCCGGTTAGCTGGTGCACTTTCTGTCACCAACAGCATGGCACCACCCCACTGGCCACCGATGGCTAGACCCTGGACAAACCGAAGCAGCACAAGGATAAGTGGAGCCATAATACCAATGCTAGCGTAAGTCGGTAAAAGCCCGATTAAGGTAGTTGCCGCTCCCATCATCATTAGTGCTACCACCAACGTTTTCTTTCTGCCGATACGATCCCCGTAGTGCCCAAAGATAATCCCGCCCAGCGGACGAGCAATAAAACCCACTGCGAAGGTACTAAATGAAGCGATCAGCACTACCATCACAGGAAGGTCCTGCGGGAAAAAGGCCTTCGGAAAAATGACGGCGGCTGCCGTACCATATAAAAAGAAGTCGTACCATTCGATGCTGGTACCAGCCAGGGAAGTTAACGCAACACGCCGCATTGATTGGCTCATATCCTGGTTATTTGGTTCACTCATACTGTTCCCTTATCTAGTTCCAGACGTCCTTTAACGAGATTAATTCGCAATAAATCATTGGCACCTTCAATTAGCCTAAGAGATCTAACCCGGCGATACAAGCTCTCAAGCGGGTGACCTTCAACCAGCGCTTGCCCACCTACTAACTGCACAGCCATATCAATCACCTCTCCTGCGGTCTCAGTACAGAAAACCTTGGTGGCAATGACTTCATTAACAGAGTTCTGATCGCTATCAACGATTCGAGCGGCCCGGTATAGCGCGCTTCTGGCCACAAAAGTTTTTATCCTCATATCGGCATAGCGCAAACGAACACCTTCTTTATCGCCTAGCGGTGTGCCTGAACGATGCGGCGCACGAAGATGTTGCTCAACAAAGCTAAGCACCCACAAACACATCCCGGTCGCTTGTGATGCCACCATCAATCGTACGTTGCCAATGTTAGCCAATGCCCGCGGCAGGCCCTCGCCTAGTTCTCCTATCATCTGGTCTCTGGATACAACCACATCTTCAAAAAGAAAGGATGAATGCCCGCCTCCTTCCATCGACCGGAACGATTTTTCCAACACCACGCCTTCCGCCTGCCGGTCAACCACCACCATCGCTGTGCCTGCCTTTTCGCCATTCGGATGCTCAACGTTGACAAGAATAGACAGAAAATCGGCAGTAGCTCCCCCGGTGATATAGCTTTTCTGGCCATTTATCAGAAGCTGGTCCGCTTGCAAGCGCGCCCAGGTTGGCCTTAAGGCATGATCAGGCTCGGTAAAGCCAAACGCACCCCGCTTCTCACCTTTCATAACGGGATCCAAGTATTGCTGTTTTAATGCACCCTGAGCCTGGTGAAGAACTCCTGGCCCTGGACCAAACAAATAGGCAGTTAGTTTACTATTGGCTTTTGCCCAGGTTTCTCTTAGCGCCGTTAATTCCAACGTAGAGGCCGGATCACCGCCGTATTCCACTGGTTGGGTTTTATAAAAAAAACCGGCTTGCTTCGACGCCGCTATCACTGCCTGCCTGACGCTATCAGGCACATCCCCAGAAGCAGGAAGTTGAGCCTCCCTGGGATAAACCTCATCCTGCAAAAATTGTTCAGCCGAATGAACAAGTTGTTGAATTTCCTTGGGTAATTGCTCAACCATACCAATCTTCCTTTTGCCTGAATGCTGCAATCTAACGCCACAAAGGCACAATTTTCAACCCGATTGATGTTATCCATAACCGATCAGAAAAAACCCTGGCGTTAACAAATATTTTTTACGCCGCTGCAATTCTGACCATGAACCAAATTCATCTAAAATTCACTTGTATATCATGGCTTTAGAGACACACTCGTATTTTTAATCTTATCCACAAAGTTATACATGCTTTACCGGGGTTATCCAAAAGTTATCCCCAACTTTTACACCGATAATTGCAAACCTTTCACTGGACCCTACCACTCAACGTGGTAACTTAATATTCAACGGAGACACGCAGTGACACCGGATCGAAAGAAAAGGTGACGCTAAACGAGCTACCGCAAGACCTGTGTCAGGTCGGGGTCGCAGAGACACTCGCGGCTTAAGGGCAACAGTATTCGTGCAAACGATTCGATCACCTCTCGAGAGGTGGCGAACCTGGAGTCCGAGGCAGATTTGGAGGGATCACGAAGAATCTGCAAGACGTAGCAAGGCGTCTTAAAATAACGCTGAAGCGGCAAACCAGTTGAAGGCAGCCTGAGAAACGTGTCAGGCAGGCCGGACGCTAGAGAACTGGGAAAACCAGGAAAGCAGGAGTTAAGCACTTCGGTGAAGAACTCAGGCAGAACCGGAAAGACCAGCCTCGAAAGAGTCGCACGATCAGGGCCGCTCCCTGATCGGGGACTCGACTTAGGTCTCGACCTGAGTTGCACGGAACAAGGGGCTTCGGCTCTGAGGACTGTGCTAAAAACGACCCTGCCTCGGCAGGGTTTTTTTATGGGCTGGTGAAACAGCCTATTACAGCCCAAGTCCTGCCTACCCTGAACCAGCCAGATCGCAACACCTTCAATTTTGTTACATAAATAAGCTATATTAGGCCCCCTAGATTAATAAGAGAGGACTATGAAAATAGCAATAGGTATTGGTAGTGCATATTACAGTGGTGATGACTGGGACGAAATCGTCGACTACGCCGTTGAAGCCGACAGCATGGGCGTAGATTACCTCTGGTCCGCTGAAGCCTGGGGCATGGATGCAGTTGTACCCTTAGCCTATATCGCGGCTAAGACTAAGCACATCAAACTGGGCACAGGCATTATCCAGATCAGCTCAAGGGTTCCCGCCATGATTGCCATGACGGCCCAGAGCCTGCGCACTGTTTCAAATAATCGCTTTGTTCTCGGCCTGGGTGTTAGCGGTCCGCAGGTAGTTGAAGGACTCCATGGCGCTAGCTTCAAGCAACCTCTCTCTCGGTTACGCGAATGCGTTGAAATTATTAAACTGGGACTCAGCAGCGAGCGTGTTGCATACCAGGGTAAACATTACACCCTGCCCAGGCCTGGAGGCGAAGGTAAGCCAATCAGGTTATCGCAGCCGCCACAAGCAGATTTACCCATTTACCTGGCAACCCTTGGTCCCAAGGCGATGGAAATGACCGGTGAAAAAGCCAATGGCTGGCTGGGTACATCGTTCATACCTGAACAAGCAAACATTTTCCTGGAGCCGTTAAATAAAGGCCTTGCTAAATCCGGCCGAAACCTGGCTGACATTGACATCCAGGTCGGTGGTAGCTTCGAAATCAGTGAGGATGTCGAAGGACTTATAGCGGCGAGGAAACCTGCCATGGCCTTCACCCTAGGTGGTATGGGTTCTGCGCAAACCAATTTTTATAACGACGCATTCAGCAGAGCTGGTTATGCAGACAGCGCAAAAGAAGTGCAGGGTTTATGGGTATCAGGCAAGAAGGAAGCTGCGATCCGAGCTGTTCCCGATGAAATGGTACTCAAAACAAACCTGATTGGAACCCGGGAAATGATCATCAACCGCGTTAAGGCATATGCGGCTGCTGGCGTTAATACTCTACGGATTAGCACTTCAGGATCAAACTGGCATGAAAGAGCAGACAGTTTGGCTGAAGCAACCGACCTTATTCACGCTATTGGACCTGGGGATTGATCCGGAACTACTCCCTGTTCATGCCATCAGGGCAACATTAAAAACAACAAGCAACTCAACCGACCTAGTCAAAGGCGATTCATATGATCAATTGCGCACAGTGCGGAATTACCGTCAGCAACCCTATCTATTACCTTACGCCGGAAATTAACGAGCCAAAAAGTTTTTATGCGACCAAAAGCAGAGAAGTTTACTGTTCGGCCCTTTGCAGCCTGCTGCGGACCAAGCAATTACACCAAGACCTCAAAACTGAATTCCCAAGTTCAAGATGACAAACCCGGCTAAATGAGCACTCGCTGACTTACGAACAGAAGGTACCTTTCCTGAACCAAATGCAACCGTTATCTGATTATAAAAGGATCAATCATGAACAGCTGGAAAATTGGTAATATAAAAGTCACTCGAGTCGTTGAAATGCAGGTAACCGGCGGTAGTCGGTTCATATTACCACAGGCTATTCCTGAAGAAATTCTACCCATGCAATGGTTACAGCCTCATTTCGCGAATGATCAAGGCAAATTGATCATGAGCATCCATGCCCTGGTAATTGAAACACCCGAACGAAAAATGATCGTCGATACCTGTATTGGCAACGACAAAAAACGAAGCATCGAAAACTGGAGTAATCTGCAACTGCCGTTTCTCGAAGATTTGCAAACCGCAGGATATGATCGCTTTGAAATTGACACGGTCATGTGTACTCACTTACATGTTGACCATGTGGGCTGGAACACCATGCTGGTGAACAATGAATGGATCCCTACTTTCCCTAACGCTCAGTACCTGATAGGCAGAGAGGAATATAACTATTGGAGCACTGCTGAACCAGATCAACTCAATGATGGCCTATTGGAAGATTCGGTAAAACCAGTATTCGACGCTGGCCTGGTAAAGCTGGTGCCGATGGACTTTAAGGTATGTGAAGGCATCCATTTTGAAGCGACTCCCGGGCACACGCCTGGTCACGTCAGCATTCATCTTGAATCCGAAGGTCAACACGCCCTGATCACCGGTGACAGCATTCATCATCCCTGCCAGATTGAAAAGGTGCAGTGGAGCAGTAGTGCGGATTACGATCAGACCGCCTCCATGCAAACCAGGCAATCACTTTTGGACAAATATGGGGAAAGTGATGTGCTGATTATTGGAACTCATTTTGCAACCCCTTCGGCTGGTTATTTACGCAAAAAGAAAGGTCACTACTTCCTTGATGTGGACACCACCAGCTCCGTTATTAACTAGAATTCATCACACAAATGAGATGCTGTAACCCGGCATTAATTAATTATTGCTGTATGATAGGCGTTTTTCGGTAACAAGCATGAATCAACTACCCAGCATCCTCGAATATCCATTCGCTTCCGCACCTGGCCCAGGCGAGACTTTCGAGGTCGCCCCGGGGGTGCACTGGTTGCGAATGCCCCTGCCCATGTCGCTCAATCATATCAACCTTTATCTTCTCGAAGGAGATCAGGGCTGGACCATAGTCGACACAGGCATCCGCGGTGAAGAGACTAGCAACCTATGGGAACAAATATTTGCCGATAGACTGGGAGATAAACCAGTCGATCAGATAATCTGTACCCACATGCATCCTGACCACACAGGTCAAGCGGGGTTTTTATCTGATTACTGGCATGCTCCCTTATTGATGAGTTACAGCGAATACTACCAGGCCCGTGTCATGAGCTTCATGATGCAGGAAGGCGGGTCATGGCACATGAGTGATTTCTTTATCCGTGCTGGCGTTGCGATGGAAACTCTGGAAGCCATGCGCGATGGCCGAAGCAGCTTCACGCCTACTGCCGATGACAAACCGTTACCCAAGTCATACATCCGCCTTTCCGAGGGCGACTGTCTTAACATAGGCGCTAATAAATGGCAGGTTATCATCGGTAATGGCCATTCACCGGAACACGTCTGTCTATATTGTGAAGAACTTCGACTATTTATTTCCGGTGACCAGATATTGCCAGTGATCACCTCAAATGTGAGTGTGCACCCGACTGAACCCCTCGCCAACCCTTTGTTGGGCTGGCTGGAATCGCACCGTAAACTGATGGGCCTGATCCCGGATGACACCTTGATCCTTCCTGCTCACAATGAACCGTTCTATGGCGTTAAGCTACGGTTACAGCAACTTATCGACCATCATGAAGAGCGAATGCAAATTGTCCTTGACCAGTGCAAAACGCCGCGCAAAGCCATCGAACTGCTTCCTCATTTGTTTAACCGCGAGCTGGAAGATCACGCCATATTCATGGCCCTAGGAGAAGGCATAGCCCATATTCATTGTCTTGAAGAGAGAGGTCTGGTTAGGAAGACACGCAAAGGTGATCATTTCCTCTACGAGACCATTAGCTGAGCTGAAGCCGGCATGCCACTGACAGATGACCTGGAGACAGGGCTATAAGTAGGCGCCCTAAATAAGCTTAATCGCTGCTAGACCACTCATAAACAAGCCTGGACTGTAGCCCAGGATTAACCCCGTGGTAAGAGAAATTGCGTAGTCGACGGCTTTGAATTTAGAGCCAGGTCAGTCTATAACTTGTTCTGACAATTCCAGGCCGCCGGCAAGAATTATCTTATTCATGCATCAGCTGGGCGTCAGTCAATGCCGGAACCGACCAATGGGTCCGGGAAATACCACCGGGCTTTCAATTCCATCTTCGTTGACACTAGCCACGCCAAAAAAGTAGTTGTCAATCACCACATTTTTCAGCGTAACGGAATCGACATCACCCAGCATTCGAGACCAGTGCCACTGCGGTTCGGTAGTCAATCTCCAGTAGACTTTGTAGGCCACTGCTGCCTTCACCTTCTGCCACCTAAGCGTGGTATCAGCCGAGACGCTACCCTCTATCTCCAGGTCCTCCGGTGGTGCTGGCGCCCAGGCCATACTCGCCAGTGTAACGGCATTCAACGCTGTCAGTTTTGCCGCATATTCAAAATTCACCCCTGCAATTTCATCGCCAAATCGAATTCCATTTTCAACTCGTAAATCCTGGTGTTGACGATGATAGTGCTCATTGGTCTCCATAATGCGAACAGCGGCAAACCCCGCATCGTTAAAAGGCCGGTGATGGCCACCGCGACCAAATCGATCGAGCCGATAGATCATCATAATGTCCAGGTTGCTGAGATAGGTATCTGCCATACGATCAATATAACGAGCCAGGTTTCGTGAAGGAGAGTCCACCTCACCGCCAGTGAAGCGACGAATTCTGGCTTCAGCAACAGACTCAGTAGGTCTGGTCGCCTCTGAGAAAACCCTCGCGGTCACATTATTAACAACCCCATTAAGCCCAGCAATATTCCCAATCATGTCGTTGTTCAAGACGCCCTGTACATACCAGTCCCGCTCTCTTGCGTAGGCAGCCAGGATCTGCCCACCAAACAAACCCTGCTCTTCTCCTGATAGCCCAGCAAATACGATACTGGCTGGAAAACGATACTGACTGAGCAGCCTTGCTGCCTCCAATGTCCCGGCCATTCCTGAGGCATTATCATTAGCACCCGGCGAGTCAGATTCAAAGTCCATTGGGTCACTGACTCTTGAATCAATGTCCCCTGACATCATCACATAACGCTCCGGGTCCTGCGTCCCCGGGAGAATAGCAATAACATTAACCACCTCAGTCGCATCTGGTATGCGCGTCTGGCCGGAAAAGACCTGCCGCTGTATTTGAACTTCGAAACACCCACCACAACGCTTTGATATACGCCTGAATTCGGCTTCAATCCAGCGCCGGGCCGCGCCGATGCCACGATCTCGGGCTCTAGTATCAGACAGCGTATGTCGCGTACCAAATCCCACCAGGGTATTAATATCTCTTTCGATCCTTTCAGGGGAGGCTGCCTCAGCTATAGCAAATAATCTTTCATCGCTAGCCTGACTTAATGGCAGGTTTCCAAGCAATACCAGTAAACCGAGGAACATCCTCATAATACCGTTGCAAATACCAGTACAATTTCGACCTGGCAAATCCCGATTAGATTTCGGCATACAAAGTTCAGTATCCGCAGCCAGAATTGTTTCTATATACATGCTTGAATCCCTTTCTGCCTTGATAAAATCGAGCATACGCGTAATTAAACCAACAAGTAAAATGATCAATATCGATCCCAAAATACAACAATCTACCACTCCCGTCTGCACGGCCATCTAGGCCTTTCCTCGGCAACACTCCCCAGCAATAGCCAAGTCGGTGAAGGCCTGCGGGCTTAACGGCTGAGGTCGGATACGGTTCGGGTGATACCGATTTAAAAATAGCTACCCAGGTCCAGCTTAAAACAATTTTCATTGATTGACTTCGACGATAAATTACGAACCCGTTCCAATCCTGTATCCCAAAAGTGCAGGCTCTGAATTACCGCCGGCGCTGTTTTGGAATTGCTGGCTACCCAGATCACTGCACTTTCGAAAAAGCATCGCTTCAATACGGTTAAACCATGAACGAGTAGTTTTCGACCCAACTTCTCGTAGTCTTGGTCGGGGTGTATAAACCAGGCAATAATTTCACCCGGGTTGCCATCAAGAAGATCATCCCCGACCAGGTCACTATCACGAATCGGTCCCACAGCCACAGCGCCAATCAGAACAGATTGTTCAGCGACATAGGTGAAAAACTGGTTGTCCGTTAGCCATAAATACCAGGGCAAGACTTCATGCCAGTTTGAATCCTGGCTGGTCTGGGCAATAGTCTGCAACTCAGCCAACAAGTCCGCATCTTCAGGTACCGCCCTTCGTATGCCAACAACATCGCCCATAGGGGTTAACTTAAAACCAATTCGGCGATGCTACGCATTTGCCCCAAATTACGATTGTTAATCAATAGAGAAGTCACCGGTGAATCCCGCCAGGCCTGCAGACGATCCTTTATCCGATCGATAGGTCCGACCAGGGATATTTCATCTGCAAAACTACTCGGTACGGCCTGAAAAGCCTGTTCCTTCTTACCGGCCAGAAAAAGATCCTGTATTTGGGTGGCCTCGGCCTCATAGCCCATTCGGCTCATCAACTCTTTATGGAAATTCCGGCGCTTCGCACCCATCCCGCCAATATACAGGGCCAGGCTGTTCTTGATCGGAATCAAGCCCTCCTCTACGTCGTCACAAATGGTTACCGAGACGCCCTGCATAATCTCAAAGCCTGCTGGCCGGTCCGCTATCTGGCTCTGGTAAACATCCTGTCGATAAGGCGAATAGTATAGGGGTAACCAGCCATCAGCTATTTCCGCAGCCAGAGAAACATTCTTTGGACCTTCCGCGCCCAGAAAAATCGGCATGTCAGACCGTAGCGGGTGCGTAATCGACTTAAGAGATTTGCCCAGGCCCCAAGCGCCCTCACCCACATAGGGAATCGGATAATGTTTACCTGAAGAACTGACCGGCGATTGTCTGTCCAATACCTGTCTGATGATATCTACATATTCGCGAGTGCGCGCTACCGGCTTGGCAAAGGGCCGCCCATACCAACCTTCAACCACCTGCGGACCAGAGACGCCTAAACCCAATATCATGCGCCCACCGGTCAAATGATCAAGCGTTAATGCAGCCATGGCGGTGGCGGTCGGCGTTCGAGCAGATAACTGGGCTACAGCCGTTCCTAATCTGATGGTCTTGGTATGAGCACCGATCCAGGCCAGCGGCGTGAACACATCCGAACCCCACGCTTCAGCAGTAAAAATTGCATCATAGCCCAGCCGTTCTGCCTCTTGGGCCACCTCAACCATCCTTGGGTCTGGACCAGCACCCCAATAACCCATCTGCAAGCCCAGCTTCAATTGTTTCACTCCACACTCCTGTCATGATCTTATTAATTTTATATCAGTCCTTTACAGGCCCTGGCATGCTCCCTGCCATTGAGCTAAAGCCAAACACCCTCTTGCCTCAATCGTACCGCAACCTCTAGCATTAATTCAGCAATACCCGTAACAATTGTTAAATATCCTATGGTTTCTTCCGTAATCGTTGCACCAAGCGATGGCGGAGAAGAGTCAGCACTGCTATGCTTCGCACCTGAAAACTTAACTCTAAATGCTTGTAGAAGGGTCTTTGAAGATGAACGAGGAAACCGAAAATCAGAAACCATCATCTGTTAATTTCATGGATGAAAAACTGTTTAAATCTAGGTCTATTTCTATTTTTGGTCAGATTAATGAAAAGACCGCCAGAACAGTGAGCGAACAACTTCTGGCACTTTCTGGCGAAAGTGATGACCCAATTACTATTTACATCAGTTCGCCAGGTGGACACGTCGAATCCGGAGACGTGGTTTACGATATGATCAAATTCGTTAAACCCACGGTTCGAGTTGTTGGCACAGGCTGGGTTGCCAGTGCCGCCACCAATATCTACCTGGCGGCAAAAAAAGAAAATCGTTATTCGTTGCCTAATACCCGTTATCTGGTCCATCAACCGTCAGGAGGATCAAGAGGTGATGCAACCGATATCAAGATTCAAATGGAAGAAATTCTTAAAACGAAACAACGTATCAACAAAATAATATCCGAAGAAACCGGCCGGCCTATAGAACAGGTTGAAAAAGATACCGACCGGGATCACTGGATGTCTGTCGAAGAAGCTATCGATTATGGCATCGTCAATAAAGTGGTCAGGTCGATCAGCGACCTTGACTAGCGCATTGCGGTCACCCGCTGTCTGATCGGATCGTCGGTAAGCGAATGAGCGGTAAATGCTGCAGTGTTCGCTTTGCGAGTCGCACTATACTGAGCCATTAGCGGCAGGGGAACGATCGTTGCCCCTGTCACAATTCCCAAACTTCGTCTCCGCAATCGCTGCTTCGGCTATTGTCCAATTGAACCAGGTTAACGCTCAGCTTGATCGCTGCCCACCTGCTGGGTAATCCAGTAGAAACAGTAACCACCCAGTGCACCCGCGACGCCCTGAGCGAAAAGTCCGGCTAGTGTTCGCGCCGGAGCAATACCAGATAACCCCATGACTTGTTTTAACACCACATGGATTGCAACCATCCCAACAAAACCGGCAAGAATATAACCGAGCAGCCTCAGGTGGGGTAACCGCTGTATCACTTGCGCCGCTACCACAAAGGCTATCAGTAGGGCGATGGCAATCAAGGGCATATAAATGCTGTACATGTTCATAATATCGTGGCCAGCCGAATCTAATCGCTGGGTCAGCGTTATCTCAAAGCCCATATCTGTAATACGACTGATATTTCCCTGGCTGATAAGCACAGCCCCTGTAAGATAACTGCAGATAACGGCCAATCCATAACCTATCACCACTCTCATATCTGGATTACCTCATTTATTTTGCTTACTATTATAATGACCTGAATTAACCCGTGGTAAAAGCCCCAATGAACAAATTCATTAATTTGACCTTACTAACACTGTTGCTCTGCACCCATGCCAATGCAGATTACAAGATTGAAACACTTGCAGAAAACCTGAATTATCCCTGGTCGATCACATTTCTCCCTGATGGCTCTTCACTCATCGCCATGCGATCAGGGGAACTAAGACATCTCCGGGAAGGCGACACAATCGGTCCACCACTTGGCAATGTTCCTGATACTTATGTTGCCAGCCAGGGGGGGTTCTTTGATGTCATCGCCGACCCTATGTACTCTGAGAACAACACCATTTACCTCGCTCTCGCAGACGGCACCGCGGAGCAAAACAGCACGGCTATTTATCGTGCTGTATTAAGCGATAATGAGCTAATCAGTGTAGACCGAATATTCAAAGTGTCTCCAGAAAAAGACACCCCTGTCCATTACGGAGGCAAGCTCCTTTTCCTGAGTGATAATACGCTTTTGATGACGTCTGGGGATGGCTTCGAGTATCGAGAAGCGGCCCAGGACCGACAAAGTCAACTAGGCAAAGTCTTACGCCTTAATAGCGATGGTTCGGTGCCCGCTGACAATCCATTTGCTAATGACAAATCTGGCGATCCCTATGTATACTCCTATGGTCATCGTAATCCTCAAGGGCTGGTTCTAGACCCAATTACCCAGCAGATTTATCTGCATGAGCATGGGCCACAAGGAGGAGACGAATTAAATTTGATAAAAGCCAAGCAAAACTATGGCTGGCCAGTCACCACCTTTGGTATCAATTATTCTGGCGCCCTGGTGTCCCCACTGAAATCAGCCGAAGGGATCACCCCGCCACTAACCTATTGGGTGCCCAGTATCGCTCCTTCCGGTATGGCCCTATCACATTCTGAACTTTTCCCCGAATGGAAAGGTAAAATTCTCATTGGCGCACTGGTTGACAAGGACGTCAAGCTACTCACCCTGGCTGATGGTAGTGTCAGTAACATTAAGAGTCTGTTTGGGGACCTCAATGAACGTATCCGTGATATAAAAATCAATACGCAAGGAGCCTTATACCTGTTAACTGACAGCGATAAGGGCCGGGTCCTGAAAATCACCCCAGCAAGCTAAAACACAGCCCTGGCAGGAGCCCAGGTGATGCTGTCGCCACGATATCCTGGTAGCACACCTTCCAGCGCCTTGGGCTGAATTTTTATCAGCAGGTAGTCTGCAGGGAAATTTGGGTAAAGCTTGTCTGAATCTGCTTCTCTACGCATCCTGTTTTTAACAGCAACATCATCCACGATAGTGGCCACACCCATTATGGATACATAACTACGACTTTCCGAATGCCAATAATATAGAGTGACTTTAGCATTGTTGCGAATCTGTTTTACTTTTCGAGTCACCGGCCGGGTTGCAATCCAAACTACAAAGTTCTCATCGGGTGGGAAAGCATCCACAGTTCTCGACCGAGGCTGGCCTGTTTCATCTATGCTGATCAAAGCTGCATAGCGCGCCGCATTAATCGTCTCACGCGCCGCACCCAGCAGCTTGTCCCGATCACCGGACTGCACCTGCCCGCTAAACAGAACAAGCACCGCTAACAGCGTATTAATCAGTGTTTTAGGTCTGAACAACGGATTGCCTACCTGTAGTTCCTCTGCATTGCTGATGATTGTCCAGCAATACAACCGATAACGCAATTGATCCTAAGCCCTTTGCCAACATCGCCAAAGCGTACTCAAGTCACTCTAAAGACAAGGGCTGATCAAGCCAAACCCTATTTACAAGCTGGAAGGTGCTCGCCCTGAATATGCTCCTATGGTCTTCTTTTCTCCATTAAACGAATCAACAGCAAATCCTGTATAGGGTTTTATTAAAAGGTCTCGCAGGAGCGATCACACCCTGATCCTGTTGCGCTTTTAAAACACTCAGTTATCATTTAATAAACTAAGGAAGTCTTACCATGCCTGATTCAAAATTCAGAACTATTCATGAAATAGTCAAAGCAGCCAGGCTAAACCTAAACCAAACCCATTGGGATTATTTGGTGGGGGGTACCGAAACTGAAACGACCCTAAAAAGAAACAGGGCCAGCATCGACTCCAGGGCTTTGCGACCAAAAATACTTAATGATGTATCAAACATCGATACCCGGGTTCAGTTCATGGGCACGCAAATGCAATTGCCTGTCATTCTTGCACCAATCGGTTCCTTGCAGGTCTTTAATCCAGAAGGCGGGGCAGCCGCTGCCATTGCAGCTGAACAGGCCGGTATCATGAGTATCGCGAGTTCTGTCTGTACCCCTGACATCGAGGAGATTGCAGATGCCTCTAACTCAGCCAAAATCTACCAACTTTATGTTCGAGGCGATGAGCAATGGCAGGACGAGATCATTAAGCGGGTCATCGATAGTGGCTATATCGGCTTCTGCTTGACTGTCGACACAGCAGTGGTGAGCCGCAGAGAGCGTGATATAGCCAAAGGGGTTATTCCGACTTCACCCGCTTCACCGGGTGATTTCAATTATCAAGCCAGACTGAATTGGAAAGATGTGGCGCGAATAAAAGAAAAACATGATATTCCACTAATTCTAAAAGGAATTAATCGAGCCGATGATGCTGAGAAGGCATTGGATTATGGCGTCGATGTCATCTACGTTTCAAACCATGGCGGACGTCAACTTGATCATGGCGCAGGTAGCCTTGATCTATTACCCGATATAGTGGAAGCCGTTGCAGGACGCGCGGAAATCGTCATCGACGGGGGATTCTATCGCGGCACAGACATTCTCAAGGCCATGGCCATGGGTGCTAATGCGGTTGGCCTCGGTAGACTGGAAGCCTGGGCACTCGCTGCAGGAGGGAGTGCCGCTTTAGTTCGTTGCCTGACCATCCTCAGGCACGAGATCGTTGAGTCGCTGGCACTCTGCGGTGTAACGGCTTTCAAGGACCTTGATAGCAGTTTTGTGGACGCCAGCCTCAATCCAAATGCATCCAGTCTGCAAAGTGCTTTTCCACTACTTGACCTCAGCAACGAGGGCTACTGAATTTAAGCGACTTTTAAGCCACGCTGCTACCTGTTTGGCTCACTTACCCCGGCGTAATCGATGAAACCGCTCAGCCAGGCGCAGGGCCCATTCCGGCTTGTGTTCTCGCCGATAGGCACCAGCAACAAACTTGTTCATTTCAGCGAAAGTGGGGTAGATATGAATGGTCGACAGAACCTGGTTAAGACCAATGCGGTTTTTCATTGCCAGGGTAAACTCACTGATAACCTCACCGGCATGACTACCAACGATGGTAACCCCCAAAATTTTATCCTTACCGGGTGACGTTAAAACCTTAACAAAGCCTTCTGTCTGCTGGTCAATCCGGGCCCTATCTAATTCCGAGAGTTCGAAAACAGTTACTTCAAAGGCGATATCCTGCTCTTTTGCCTCCTGCTCGTTGAGCCCAACTCGAGCCACTTCAGGCGATGTAAAAGTACAGGCAGGGATAACCGAATAATCCACCTTAAAGCGCCAGAAAATCCCAAACAACGCATTAACTGCTGCATACCAGGCCATGTGTGAAGCCGTATGGGTGAACTGATAAGGCCCAGCCACGTCCCCCACAGCGAACACATTGTCATATTGAGTGCGGAGATATTCATCTACCTTGATAGCACCATTATTAAGCAGCTCAATATCCAGAGCCTCCAGGCCAAAGCCCGTTGTTCTCGGCAATCGACCGAGCGCCAAGAGAACAGCATCAAAGGGTATCCTGGCCTGGCCCTCACCCTGACACACCAGGTGATCGCCGTTTTCACCCGACTCTACACGTAACGCCCGGTGGCCGGTTTTTATGTCAACGGCATCGGTGGCAAGGCTCTGCCTGATCCGCGCACTGACATCCACATCTTCTTTAACCAAAATGCGGTCAGCCTGCTCCACCAGCGTCACTTTACTTCCCAGACGCGCGAAAGCCTGAGAAAGCTCAACACCGATTGCACCGGCACCAATAACAACGAGCTTCGCTGGTAATTCGGTCAGATTCCAAATCGTCTCAGAGGTAAAACAACGATCTGACGGGAGTCCATCAATATCAATCCAGATCGGGGCCGCACCTGTGGCGACTACAATATTTCGGGTGGTAATCGTCTTGCCCTCTACCGCAACTTCAAACGGTGAAATTATCTCTGCATGCCCTGTCCTTACATCCACACCCATTGCTTGGTAGCGTTCAGCCGAATCATTCGGTTCGATCTGCTTTATAACAGCGCGGATCCTGGCCATAACATCGGGAAAATCAATCTTGGCTGAGTCAACCCGGATCCCAAATTCATCTGCCGAACCGATCTCTGCCATAAGATTAGCAGCCCGAATCAACGCCTTACTTGGCACGCAGCCCGTATTCAGGCAGTCACCCCCCATCTGGTTTTCCTCAATCAGGGTCACCTTGGCATTGACCGTGGCACCGATCAACGCAGATACAAGGCCCCCAGAACCGGCTCCGATTACAACGATATCGTTATCAAATTCCCTGGGACGATGAAACCGCAATCGCAATTTACGTTTCCTGAACATCTCGACAAGACGTTTTGTAACAATCGGGAAAACCGCCAACAACAGCAATGCTGACAATAATTCAATGGATAAAATGTCTTCAAAAGAATCCAACCGCGCTAATTCCTGTCCTGCATTAACATAGATAAAAGTTGCCGGTAACATACCTAACTGGGAAACCACATAAAACACAGACACCCTTATACGAGTTAGTCCCAGGGCTAGATTGATCACAAAAAATGGAATCAACGGGATCAAGCGCAGTGAAAACAGGTAGTAAGCACCTTCTTTAAGCATGCCGGAATTAATTTTTTTAGCTTGGCCTGAAAATCGATTTTCGACCCATTCTCGAATCAAAAAACGCGAAGTCAACATCGCCAGGGTTGCTCCGATAGTTGAAGCAAAGGAAACAATTAAGCTGCCATAGTAAAGACCAAATAACGCACCTGCCAGCAATGTCATCAGGGTCGCACCGGGAAGAGAAAGGGCGGTAACCAGAATATAAGCTGCCATGAAGAAGACAGCAGACTCGATCGGTTGATTCGCTACCGTCTGGGTTAATGATTCCTGTTGCGCTTTCAACTGACTGAGCTGCAGGAGGCCATCCAGGTCATAAATGAAAAACAAAGTGATTGCGGATGCTACAAACACGGCAACAAACCATCTGGCTACTGTCATGGATATTCCCTAAAAGATCAAACCAGATGGCTTTGATATAAAAACAAAACTGGTTTATAAAAACTGCTAACATAATAACGTGTGTTTAAATTGCCTGTGCCTGTCTCAAGCTGCTTGATCCGGCACTCTCATTTTAGAATAAAGCGTATTCAAGGAGGTACATCCCCCGCTGAGGACCTCTGTCATCGCAATTACCCACCGTTCGCAGGACTCAGTACATGAGCATGACTAATTTTAATCCCGCGCTGACAACAAGCTGGACCAAACTTAAAGACCTCGCTGAAAAAGCCCCTAGAATCAACGATGTTATTAGCCAAGGCAGGCAGTTTAACCAACGCCCCATCATATTAGAAGGTCTAAGCCTGGATCTCTCCAGGCACGGTGTCGATGAAAGCATCTTCAATTCGCTGCTGGATTTGACCAAGGCTTCTCCATTTAACGAACTTCGTGATGGCCTGTTCAGCGGAGCCAATATCAATACTACGGAAAATCGCGCTGTAGGTCATACCAAACTGCGAACCCATTCTACAGATAATGAGTTGGCTTTAAATGCGCTTAAAGACCTGTCAGAACGCATTCGAAACGGGACCATGCGGGGTCATACCAATAAGGCTTTTACCGATATTGTCAATATCGGAATTGGTGGCTCTGATCTAGGGCCGAAAATGGTTTGCACCGCCTTAAGAGAATATTGGCATGATGCAATCCAGGTTCATTTTATTGCCAATGTGGACGGTGCAGAAATACGCCATCTCCTCAGCAGGATCAATAGTGAAACTACCCTATTTATTGTCTCCAGTAAGACCTTTACAACCCAGGAAACTATGCTCAATGCCGATACTGCAGTGAACTGGCTGAGTAAAGAGCTCCTGTTGAGTGATCCCCAGGCGACTAACCACATGATCGGGGTGACCGCAAACAGAGAGCAAGCACTCGCTTACGGGCTGAGTACCGACAATATTCTTACATTCAGTGAAGATATTGGTGGACGTTACTCTTTGTGGTCTGGTATTGGCCTGAGCATTGCCATCTGCGTTGGCTTTAACAACTTCAACGGTTTAATAAGCGGTGCGGCCTGCATGGACCAGCATTTTCAATCCGCACCACTTGCCAAGAATATGCCAGTAATTCTAGCTTTGTTAGGCCTCTGGTATGGCAATTTTCTGGATGTCCAGAGCCATGCGATCGTCCCTTACTGCGAGCGCCTGAACCTGTTGCCATCTTTCCTGCAACAACTGGATATGGAAAGTAATGGCAAGCGCTCTAATCGAGCCGGAGAACCAATCAATTATGCCACAGGGCCGATCATATGGGGGCAGACGGGCACCAACGGCCAACATGCTTTTTTTCAACTATTACACCAAGGCCAGCACCTTGTTCCCGTCGACTTCATCGCCGTGCGTAAAGACAACACATCCAGTCCAAGTGCACACCGTCTTTTGCTTTTAAATATGGTCGCACAGGCTGCTGCGCTTGCATTCGGCGAGAAGTCTGCTGATGAACACAAGAACTACCCTGGCAATCGGCCCAGCTCTATTCTTCTCATGGAAGAACTGACTCCGTTTAACCTGGGTATGCTCATTGCCCTGTACGAACACAAAGTGTTCACCTCAGGTGCCATATGGAACATAAACTCCTTCGATCAATGGGGCGTTGAACTGGGCAAGAAACTCACCCAACAGCTCATGAGCCCTGATCAAACCGCTTTGGACAAGGCAACACTGCGAACACTTGATTCGCTTGGGCTGCAGGATTAGCCCTGTAAATAGATCGCCTTCCTCTGCGGCCTAATTACTGCTGATTGCAGACAGTTTCGAGACCTCCTAGAAACAATTCAGTCACACTAATTCTGGTATGGTTAGGCTGTGGCATACTGGCTATTTCCAATCGGGCATCAGGACATGAAAAACATACTCTTTATTACTGCAGATCAGTGGCGCGGTGAGTGCTTGTCCACACTCGGTCACCGGGTCCAAACACCCAACCTGGATGACCTGGCAGAACAGGGCCGCCTATTTAAATGTCATTTCGCTAATGCAGTCCCTTGCGGGCCATCCCGAGCCTCCCTGCATACCGGCATGTACCTGCAGAATCACCGTTCAGGAACCAACGGCACTCCTTTAGACGCACGACATACCAACTGGGCTATCCAAACCCGGCAAGCCGGCTATGACCCGGTTCTGTTTGGATACACTGATACTGCCAACGACCCGCGTTTTTTCGAACCAGATGCGGCCGTATTAAAATCCTATGAAGGCCCCTTGCCCGGTATTAATCCCATAGTGCAGATGGGTACCTATCCAGATGCCTGGGCAGACTGGTTAAGAGAAAAAGGCCACACCATTCCTGAGCCTAACTTCCGCCTCTATACCGACAAGTTACCAGGGCCAGAATATGAAGATGGCGGCCCTTGCCCAGCTCCGCTGGCGGTCACTGCAGAAAACCACGATACCCGCTTTATGACCGACCAGGTGATCAATTATATCCAGCAGCAGGTTAAGCCCTGGTGTGTGCACCTGTCTCTTTTAAGGCCTCACCCGCCTTGGGTAGCACCGGAGCCCTTCAATCAACTCTACGATCCAATTGAACTCAAACAAAACGTGCGGCGAGCAAGCCCAGAAGAAGAGTCGAAACAGCACCCTCTACTAAGTTATTTCCTCGGCAAAAATTACAGTTCAGCGCCAGACAATGAAGACAAGTTAGCCCGGCTCAAAAGTAGTTACTTCGGCTTAATGTCAGAAGTTGATAGTAATCTCGGTAGGTTATTCGACGAATTGAAAGCTTCTGGAGCCTGGGATAACACCTTGATCATATTTACTTCAGATCATGGCGAGCAATTGGGAGATCACTGGCTTTTAGGAAAGATGGGTTATTTTGATCAATCCTACTACATACCGCTCATCATTCGTGATCCAGATAAACGGGCAGACGTCTCTCGAGACAGTCACTGCCAGGAATTTACTGAAAACGTCGATATCATGCCAACCATGCTGGAGTGGCTGGGCCTCGAGGTACCCGTACAATGCGACGGCCGATCTCTGTTACCGCTTCTACACGGTAAAGATGTTCCACCCGGTTGGCGAACACAGGCACACTGGGAGTTTGATTTTCGAGACGTCAGTACCGGTGCAGCGCTGGAACAACAATTGGGCATAAACCTGCATCAATGTTCTCTCAATGTAATACGAGGGAAACGGTACAAGTATGTGCACTTTACCGCGCTACCACCACTGTTCTTTGACCTGCAGGAAGACCCTGGAGAGTTCAATAATTTAGCCCAGCACCCGGATTATCAGCATCTTGTTCTCGAATACAGCCAGAAAATGTTATCTTGGAGAATGCTACATGACGAACAGACGCTAACGCATATGACGCTGACTGATCAGGGTGTTATTGACAGGCCAGCAACTCGCTATGGCCTTTAAAAGCATAATGCTGACAATTTAAAAACAACGCAGGTATTTGAGTAACAATGCAGGCAATTTAGTAATCACGCAGACAATGATGTACCTATGAAAAACAAACACCGAAACGATATCTACGACAATACTAACAGCGACCAAACCAGTGGGCAGCCCGCTATTCCAGCGGCAACCGTGGTGCTACTTCGCGACCACGAAAAAGGTGTTCAAACGCTCATGCTGCACCGAACTTCGAAAGTACACTTTGGTGGCATGTGGGTATTCCCTGGTGGTCGACTCGATCCTGAGGATTACCAGGGCAATGCTAGCCCTGATGATGCCGCTCGTTGTGCAGCGGCACGCGAAACCAGAGAAGAAACCGGTTTAATCGTTCGACCAGAGGATTTTGCCTGGTTTGCACACTGGACGCCACCACCGGGTAAAAACAGGCGCTATGCGACCTGGTTTTTTGCTACCGCTATCCAAACTGACTCACCGGTCGAAGTAGATGGTCACGAAATACAGAATCATGAATGGATCACACCGGCAGATGCTTTGATTCGTCATTCACTGGGAGAGATCGACCTGGCTCCGCCAACCTGGATCACCCTACACCAGCTAGCGCTGCATTCTCCAACTAGTGATCTCATGTCACATCTAGATGCACAGGACGTTAGAACTTATCAGACCCGGGTTTCTCAACGCGCCGATGGTGTCAGGGTTGCTCTCTGGCTAGGGGATGCGGGTTACCAAAATGCCGATGCTGATACTATCGGAGCCCGGCACCGACTGGTCATGTCCGAATCAGGATTCATATTCGAAAATGACGTTTATGAGTATTGAGCCAATGTTTCAATATCATTTATTAGGCCGCTATCTGATTACCGGCTAAAAGCCAGCAACGGACTAGCATTATCTGAGTGACCTGTGTTACAAAATCAGGCTGCTGCCAACTCCTGTTTGGATTCAGCTTCGAGCACTATTTTTCGTCAACCATTGCAAGGTCATTTCGTTAAATACACTAGCTTGTTCATATTGCAGCCAATGTCCTGCATCAGCAACAATCTCAAACTCGACATGGTCGCTCACTGCTTCAAATAAATCTTTTTTGGCCACAATATCAGGCAGCCCCGGAGCATCGTATTGGCCATAAACCACCTTGAGGGGCACTCGGCTCCTGGCTACTCCTTCGAGCACAAGTTTCGAGCGGGCAAACTGGGGACTGTTAAATCTAGCTTTCTGGGTGTTGAGTACCTGGATTAAAACGGCAAGGTCATCAATTCGAGAGCGATCATAAATCATCAATCTTGCCAGGTTTTCGCGATTGGCCTCTCTCACTTCCAAAGCAGACATATCCGGTGTCCGTCTTATCAGGGGTTTCATCGCTCCGCGCCGGGGAATATCTCCGAGTGAAGCCGGTCCCGTCAAGAACAAGGAGCGTAATTGCTTTCCCAGGTGCACGGCTGCCTGAGAAGAAACCGCGCAACCCCAAGAAAAAGCCACGATATGGAATGATTTGCCTTGCATTATATCAAGGGTACCGCGGGAGAAAATATCTACGGCATCATTCGCTGTATAACCCTCAGGTAGCGCAGCAGAGTCACCCAAACCTGGCAAATCAACTGTGACGACATGGCAGCGCTGCTGCAGAAAGGCGATATTACGAAACCAATGCAACCATGAACCGGAACCACCGTGAACCAGTAAAACTGTCTCGGCATCAGCCGGACCGTTCCAGCATCGATACACCATTTCTCCATCATGGCATGGCACCATGCGTTTTTCTGCTGAATTCTCCAGTGCCTGTAACTGACGTTTTAGGGCCATCGTTTCCATTTAATTGCACGCCACTTCTATTTTACTTCGTCCGACCAAAGGTGATTTGGTGCTATGTTGCACTAATCACTCGACCCTAGGCCCTCTGATAGTTTAAGCATCGCCTTCGGCGATGGCCTCCGCCAACTCACCCATTCGAGACTCACCCTCCCGAGTCTGCAAACCCAATACCAGGGCCCTCCTCATATTCTCCTGAGCACCCTGAGTTCGAAGAGTCTGTTGAAACAGGTGGGCCTCTTCTAGTAAGCCATCAACAACAGGTAATTCCGCATTATTGATGGATTGTTTACATAGAGCGATGGCCTCTGGGGGCCACTTGGCAATTCGGTATGCTAATCGGTCCACGAATCCGCTCATGTCTTCAGAGGAATCAAATATCCGGTTCAGGTAACCCCAGTCGACACAGGTTTGGGCATCGATATCATCTCCGCCCAGGCAAATTTCGAGCGCCCTACCCCTGCCGACTAACCGCGGCAATCGCTGCGTTCCAGAACCACCCGGTAAAATGCCCAGCGGGACTTCCATTTGATTAATAATCGTTTTGTTTTTAACGCCAAAGCGCATATCGCAGGAAGCTGCAAATTCATTCCCGCCACCCCCGGCTCTACCTGCCAGTTTCACGAGCGTCGCCTTGGGCATGGTACGGACCCGCTCACACATCAAATGAAAAGCACTGAGACTTTCACTCTTTACAGGCTCTGAGTCTGTAGGGAAAGTCAAAATCATTTCTACATCAAAATGAGCTATAAAGAATTCAGGATCAGCACTCTGGAAAACCACCACCTTAATACTTTCATTATGCTCAACCTCTTCAGTGACCCTAACCAGGTCCTGATAAAGAGGTAAGGTCATGACATTAACCGGTGGATTACTGATGGTAATGAAACAGACTCCCCTATCTTCAGCCACCTCTAAGGTCTCATACGGTGTTGTCATATTGTCTCCTTTCGTTACGTTGTGATGAACCCAAGCACAAAGCGCACTGCCCTGTCATACATCCACAACCAAAAGCAACCGATTTACCGAACCTTATTGATTCAGATACCAAGCCGGCCTGCAGTTGGCCTTGGTCATACAACATCCCCATGGAATCAGGCTTAACGTATGCCTCGCCCCTGAGATAATCGATACATTAACAATGCAGCACGCTCAATCAACAAAGGCAGGGTTGCCAGGTCAATGCTCTCATTTAGGGTATGCGCCCCATTTCCTTCTGCTCCTATACCGTCAAGTGCATCTACATAATCAGCGACGAACGAAACATCGGCAGCGCCCCTCAGTCCAGGGTTCCCCGGCGTCATGGCACCATATCCAAGATCTTGACTGACTGAATCAAGCACGGCAAATAACGCCATATTTCCCTGGCTGGGAGACATGGAGGGATAACCATCGGAGAAGTTTATTTCAGCTGCAGTCTCAGGTAATGAACCATTTTCAACGATCTCTAGCATCGCCTGTCTGGCTTCCAGTTCCTGCTTTCTTGAAATCGTTCTTAAACCACCCTGGATAATCACGCTCTGGGCTATCACATTAGTTTTTCCAAACACATCGGCACTATTGAGGACGGGCGAGTGATCTACTTCAGTTCCACCCGCTATCAACCCAGGATTAAAACTAAGATATTCCTCGCCACGTACCTGTTCATAAAAGCCGGTTAAAATTCTGGCGGCTTCAAAGATAGCGCCACTGCCAACACCTTCACGAAAAATACGGGATGAATGTGCGCGTTTTCCAGACACCTCCAGCGTCCAACCACTTGAACCCCTCCGGGCAACCGCTGCCGTATCTAGGCCCTTGGCATATTCAAAGCCGAGCGCTAAATCACACTGTTCAGCCGCATCAAGTAAATGGGCTCGACTCACTGACTTCGGGCTACCTGATTTTTCCTCATCTCCGGTCATGGCGACGATGTATCGACTTTCATCAAGCACGCCTATTTCTGCCAATGTTTCCAAAGCCTTAATAATAACCACGTCACCACCTTTCATATCATTCACGCCGGGACCAGATGCCTGGTCTGCATTCCGGATAAAGCGCTGAAACGGACTAGTCTTTTCAAAAACAGTGTCGAGATGCCCAATCAATAACTGACAGACTCCATTGCCTTGGTTATCTGCGAACAGATGGCCGCTTCGGTTAACTGAACTCATATCGTGCCAGCTCGTATTGAAGCCCAGACGGTCCAATTCCCTACGGAAAATAGTACCGACTTGCCGGACGCCTTCATGGTTCATGGTGCCACTATTGATATTGACGACTTCTTCAAGCAGAGCAATGGCACTGTCCTTCTTCTGTCTGGCTACTTCAGAGATACGCGATTCAATCTCAGTGAGCTCTGCAAAGGTTGCCGACGCGGTCAGCACTAAGCACAAGCCTATTAATCTAATCATTTCCTACTCCTCATTCCGCTGACTAACGCGCAGCTCTAGCGCTCGAGCTGCGCAACAGGCCCTTGCACCAAGAGAAACTAAACAACCAAGAGCTGAGCCAGTTCAGCCAGGCCAGGCTCTAGTGGTGATCTATTTTGAACGCAGACACTCTTTTACCCGATTGCCACAGGTTCTTCTATCCAGATTAAGCAGCCTGCAGAAAACCGTGACTTTTATCTATCTATTCCTTTCTACACGATGAGCCACCTACTCACTCCATGGGATAACAGCCTGCAACATTGCTGCTATTTTTCACCTCACTCATGAGGGTGAACCTTAACAGCCAGATGACTGTAACCTTTCACAAAAGTGGAAAACGTCCGCATCGGCTCCTCGACTACTTCTATGAAACTGAAGCGCTTTTGGATCTCTTCCCAGAGCACTCGCAATTGCATTTCAGCAAGACGATTGCCCATGCAGCGATGAATTCCGTAACCAAACGACAAATGCTGGCGCGCGTTTTTCCTATCAATCAAAAACTCGTTAGCACGGGGTATCGCAGTTTCATCACGATTACCAGAAACATACCACATGACGACCTTATCACCGGCTTTGATGGTCTGGCCGTGCATTTTTACATCCTCGGTCGCCGTTCTGCGCATATGCGCCAAGGGTGTCTGCCAGCGAATAATCTCAGACACCATATTCGGGATCAGCGTAACGTCTGCTCGAAGCTTTGCGTATTCTAGAGGATTCTCATTAAGTGCCAGCACACCACCGGATATAGAATTGCGAGTTGTGTCGTTTCCACCAACGATTAACAATAGTAAATTACCCAGAAACTCAAAAGGCGACATATTCTTGGTAGCCTCACCATGCGCCAGCATACTGATAAGGTCATTTTTCGGAGGCATTGAGACCCTTTCATTCCAGAGGTGGGTAAAATACTCGAGACACTCGAGCAATTCGCCACGTCGTTGTTCCGGACTTTCCACTATGCCCTGGCCTGGTTGGGTCGTTGCCAGGTCAGACCATCGCGTCAACTTTCGTCGATCCTCAAAAGGAAAATCAAACAGCATCGCTAGCATTTGCGTGGTTAATTCAATGGAAACTCGATCAACCCAATCAAAGGCCTTATCCAAGGGCAGATTATCCAGAATTTCACCAGCGCGCGCTCTGATAGTGCTTTCCATCAGAGCCAGATTAGGCGGTGCAACCACCCCAGTTACTGTTGCTCTTTGCAGGTCATGTTTCGGAGGGTCCATGGCGATAAACATGGAAAATCCATTCCACTGCTGCTTTACTTTGCCCTGTTCCGGTTCGGTCGCTGCCTTGCCAGCCCTTGAAGCCGCGGCTCCACCCACGGTAATTCCCGAAGCAGAAGAAAACCTTCGGGGATCAGTATCAACCGCAAGAATGTCCTTATAACGACTGACAGACCAGTAAGGT
>Ga0206679_10000140_pt1 | contig 55000 bp, 38 predicted proteins | sample M110012015metaG_FD_155464 | JGI IMG/M metagenome (GOLD analysis project Ga0206679, IMG submission 155464) | Ammonia-oxidizing marine archaeal communities from Monterey Bay, California, United States - M1 100m 12015 | ecosystem: Environmental > Aquatic > Marine > Intertidal zone | place: USA...
TAAGCTGCCTCAGCGGGTTCCTTTTGGTTTTCATGGTAGCTGGGTAGCAGGATAGATACACAGATACGCAGATACACAGATACACAGATACACAGATACACAGATACACAGATAAACAGATAAACAGATAAACAGATAAACAGATAGACAGGACTAGGTTCGGTTCTGCTGTAGGTGCAGGATATTCCAATGGGTTTAATCCTTCTTCAGGGAGTCGGTGATGCCAGAGAACCAGCCACCCGTGTTAGCTCACGCAATTGAAGCCATCACCATTGCCAGTCCCGAGAAGCTGTCGAGGATTCTTAAGCACTCGCCTCAAGTCATTGACCTTGATACGCCAGGAACAGATAGTTTGCTTGGGCTGGCCTGTAGGTTAGCGACAGGCGATATAGCTATTCCGGCGGTATCAGGTACGGAAAATCAGCACAAAGTGGTTGATTTGATTCTTGACGCTGGAGCTGACCCCAACAGGGGGACGGCGGAAGGTTGGGCGCCCCTGCATACCGCTGCCATGTCAGGGCATATAGACCTGGCCAGACGGTTGTTAGTCGCAGGCGCTGCTTATGAAGGTAATCTATACCAGTGCGAGGGCGGATCACCCCTGGCGTTAGCATTATTTTATGCAAAGACTGAAGTTGGCCTGTATCTGGCGCAACCAGCCGTACCTGATAATCTGCGTCATGCAGCAGCAATGGGCGGTGACTTGGACCGATTTTTCGTTGCCGATCGATTAACGGTTAAGGCAAAACGGGGTCTGGATTTTTATCGACCGCTGAAAGTGTTTCCGGTTTGGCAGCGTCAATTCTCCCATCAGGAAATCCTCGATGAAGCACTTTCCTGGGCCTCAAGAAATGATCAATGCAGTAGCATTCGTTACTTGATTGCGCGAGGTGCTAATGTCAATTCCAACGCCTATCGTGGAACGCCACTGTTGTGGGCAATCTACAGTGATAGCGTCAAGGCCGCTGAGTTGTTGCTCGATTTGGGGGCTGACCCTAATTTGCAGCATGATTTTGGTGGCGAGGGTCATGGAGTCAAGGCGACTGCATTACATTTAGCGACCCAATTTGAATCTCTCTCCTGCATGACGTTATTGCTGAACCGAGGCGCGGACCCTGATATTGTCGATGCTGCTCATGGCGGTAATGCACTAGCATGGGCAGAATTTTCTGGCGCGGTAGAAGCCGCAAAAGTATTGCGGAATTGGCGAGACATGGGATGACCGGTTAGCTATCTCGGATGAGGTCATTTTTTGCCGGTGATGCCAGATTCACTGCGCTGGCCTTGTCTGTTGTAAGTCTGTTTAGGGTGAGCATGCTTAAGCCAAGCGAGCGGGTAACGCTGGGCCCTGAGATAAAGGAACGGGGGATTAATTTAGGTGCTGGTTAAATCTTCCAGCTTAGTTGGTTAGGTTTTTGGATGAATCAAAGTAGCAATAAAGCGGTCAATTTCTTGCTCCGTATTGTAATAGTGTACGGATGCCCGAACCATCTCCTGTAAGCCACGAGCGCCCATATCAAGGCGTGCCGAATCGGCTGTGGCAACGGAGGTATTAATGCCCTCGGCGAGCAGGCGAGCTGTAATGATCGAGGCCTTCTCATCTTTTTTTGTGAAGGTCACAATGCCGCATTTCTCTTTACCCTGGTCTTGCACAGTGATACCCGGAAGTTGGCATAATCGGTCCCGAAAATGTTCGGCCAGACTCCAGACTCGATCCCGTATGGTCGGTAAACCTATTTTGAGCGCATATTCCACGGCAACCGCCAGGCCAATTTTACCCGCAAAAAAACATTCCCAGTTTTCAAAACGCTTTGTATCCGCTCTGAGTTCAAAGCTTTCATGATCGATCCAATTGGCAGAATGTAGATCTACGAAGGGCGGGTCCAAGTGATTTAAAACTGAATTCCTTATATACAGAAATCCGGTGCCTCGTGGGCCGCGAAGGTACTTTCGCCCTGTACCGGTCAGTATGCTGCAGCCAATGGCGTCGACATCCAGTGGCATTTGACCTACGGATTGGCAGGCATCCAATAGGTAAAGGATATGGTATTTTTTAGCGATTTTACCCACTTCAGCGGCTGGGTTAACCAGCCCCCCCTGGGTGGGGATATGTGAAATGCTAATCAGTTTTACATCTGTATCGATGGTATCTTCGAGTTGCTGCACACAGATCTGGCCTGAGTCATCGTTACCAATCACCTCTATCTGCACATCAAACCGGCGGGCAACCTGCAGGTAGGCCATGTAATTGCTGGCGTATTCAGCTTGGGAGGTGATTATCCGGTCTCCCGGGCTGAAAGGAATAGCGTAAAAAGCCATATCCCAGGCCCGGGTTGCATTTTCAGCATAGGCAATCTCCTCGGGTTGGGCATTGAGCAAGGTAGCCAATGCAGTGTAGAAATAATCAAGTTTATCCTGGGCCCTTGCTTTTGCTTCATAACCCCCGATTTTGTATTCAAGCTGAAGATGAGAAGTGACCGCGTCATAGACAGGTGCAGGCTGGAGTGCTGCTCCAGCGTTATTGAAGTGCAGGACTTCAGAACAACCAGGGGTATCTTCTCGCAATAGGTTTATTTGTCTGTTATCCATTTTTCGCTCTCTGCAGGCTATCGTCGGTAAATGCTTACCTTACCAGGGGACCGGCACGTCGGTGGTGTGAAGTCGGCTTTGGCAGGGCCTGAGGCCCGGTAATTGTGATCGTATACCGGTGGTCTTCAATTCAGGCTATATCCTGTTGGTTGCTGGCCTCGGTGACTTCGACCAAGGTGTCATTAAAGCAGGCGCCTTCAGCCAGGTCCGCTTTTGAAGTCGGCGCTAGTGCAGATACGGTCTGCTGGTTTGGCGTGGTTTTAAACCAGGCGCCTTTGCTGGAGTAGACACAACCCGGTCGAACCGCATCCGTGACTTTCAAAGGCAGGAACACTTCACCAAGGTCATTAGCCACCTTCACCATCGAACCCGCGGTTAGGTTGCGGGTTTTTGCATCCAATGGATGCATTTCCAGAACTGGGCTGGTGTCGCAATCTTTGACACTGCCAAAAGTTGAAGTGATGCGCTTGTCAGAAGAGGGTGAAATGAGATGGAGAGGAAAGTCGGCATCCAGGGGCACATATCGAGGCAAGGGCAGGTTGTATTCTTGTTCCAGGTCCTGTGAGACCAGTTCGACTTTTCCGCTGGGAGTATCAGGAAAAATGTTATTGAAAAGGACGGGTTCCGCATTGTTATCAACGTCTCCGGGACTGGTGCTGACCGTCATTTTTAAAGCGAGATCGGTGGGCAAACGGCAAGGTTCATATCCCTGCATGCGTTGGTCATCTGCATCCAGCGCTTCGTTCATCATCTCTTTGTCTGTCGATTTAAAACAGGCGTCATCAAAACCAAATGCATCCGCCAGACGCCTGAAAATCTCTGTATTGGGCAGGCTTTCACCCACCGGAGGAATGACGGCTTCGGCTCGTTGCAGATACTGGTGACCGTAGGAGGCGAAAATATCATCATGTTCAAAATGTGAGCAGGCTGGCAAGACTATATCGGCATATTTCATGGAATCGGTCATAACGATATCGATTCCAACAGTAAATAGGTCAGTTCTTGACAAGGCTTGTTTCATGAGGTTCTGGTTTGGGTGGACAATCACCGGATTGTGATTGTAGATAAACAGTGCGTTCACAGGTGGGTTGAGGTCTGTTTCCAGCAGCAGCTTGCTGACATCCAGAATATTAACGGTGCGAGTTCCTGGTGGAATCAGGTCCGGCTTCGTTAACCGCTGGGTTGTGGTCGGAAAGGCATCACTGGCAGCGGCAACCAGACCGCCACCTGGTTCTCCCCATTTGCCGGCCAGGGCGGGTAGGGCCGCGATAGCCCGGATCGCTGAGCCGCCATTTCTATTTCTCTCCAGACCATTTCCCCAGGCAATGGCTGCTGGTGCTAAGGTTGCATACCAATCGGTGAGTTGTTCGATATCAGACGGATCCAGTCCGCAGATGTCTGCTGTATCCTGAAGCGTATAGTGTGCCGCAGCCTGCCTATATTGTTCGTAACCGTGGACATGTTTTTCGATAAATTCTACGTCTGTTGCCTTGCGCTGTTCCAGTGCTTGCGCCATATAGAGGGCCAGAACGACATCGGTACCCGGTTTAATCGGCAGGTGCAGATCGGCTTGCTCGGCTACCTGGGTTCGTTTGGGATCCACCACGACAACCCGTGCGCCAGCCCTTCTCGCCTTATTCAAGAGGCGGACCAAGTGCAGATTGGAAACTGTGGCATTGTTGCCCCATACGATGATCATTTTTGATTTCGCAACCTGTTGTAAAGGGATGCCTGGTACAGAGCCATAGGTGGCGTGATAGGCCTTGCTGCGAATTCCACCGCACAGGGCAGCTCTATTTAACAGACTGGCACCGAGTTTGTGAAAAAAGCGCGCCGACATGGATTCCGCCGCCAATAATCCATGCGGTCCGGCATAATTTAGGGGTAACACGGTTTGTGGGCCGTTCTGAGCAATCTTGGCCTTAACCTCATCGCAGATGATCGTGATGGCCTGTTTCCAGGAAATTGCCTGGAACTGGCCACTGCCCTTTGTGCCGGTTCTTTGCAAAGGCGTTCGCAGGCGGTCTTGGCCGTGTATGAACTCGGGATAGTAATTGGCTACTTTGCTGCAGATAGCCCCGGCCGTCAGCGGGTTAATCCTGGAGCCTCCTACCTTGACAATCTCACTATTTGCGACCGTGACCGAAAGGCTGCAGGTGTCCGGGCAGTCAAGGGTGCAAACGCTGGCTTTTACTTCTGGATCTGAGCTCATCTGTTTGGTCTTTTTTTGCGGGAGGGGTAGTTAATCTATTGTAGCAACATGGCTGGTTGGCGCATAGGTTGCGCATCTTGATCTGTTCTGGCTGTCTGTTCTATACGGCATTCGTTAATTTAGTACTGCGGTTTTAGATCAAAAACGCTTCATTTTGGGGGGTAGACGGGCGGGTTAGGGTGGCGGATTGGGTTAAAGGTCACGGTAGATTTAAAAGTTAGATCATATCTGTATAAGCAACTAACCAAGTTGTCTAATGAAGCGCCGTTAATTCCGCTAAACTTGCCGGCCCGCGATATGAAGATTTAGCCATGCAGTTAGATAGACAAGAACTCGACACCCTGGCAGAGGTCATCGTCAAACGCCTGCGGGCTTATGTTAAAGCCGGTAAGCGAATATTCGCTACGAGTTCGTTTCAGACTCAGAGTCTGCCTCTGTTACACATGATCAGTCAGGCAGACTGTAATATTCCCGTTTATTACACCAATACGGGTTTTCTATTTCCTGAAACCATTGCTTTTGCCGATCGACTTACCCAACAGCTCGGGTTACGGGTTATTGGTCTACAACCAGAGGCTTCAAAGATTCATCAGCTGGACCGGCAGGGCCGTTTTCTCTATACCTCGGATCCAGATCAGTGCTGCCACCTCAATAAGGTGTTGCCCCTGGAGCCCCTTCTAATAGAACACGATATCTGGGTCAATGGGGTTCGTGCAGACCAAAGTGAGGTCCGCTCCAAATTGACGAAAGAACAAGCGGCACCCCATGGTTGCCGACGCTATCACCCGATGCTGCAATGGACTGCGCCGATGATCTATTACTATCGCCAGCATCATGGCCTGCCTGAACATCCGCTTGAAGCGGATGGCTACCTATCAATTGGTTGTGAGCCCTGTACTCGAAAGTATTTAGACCAGGACCTCGAACGCAAGGGGCGCTGGTCAGGCCTAAATAAAACCGAATGTGGATTACATACCACGCTGGTGTCGAGCGATTCGTTGTGAGAGTCATGCTGACCGGGGGTGCCGGTTATATTGGTACGGAATTGGTTTATCGACTTTCGGCAGAACCCGGAGTCAGCGATATTCTCGTTTACGACAATCTGTGCAAGGGAAACTATAATCTGTTTACAGGCTTAAGGAAGGTGCCGGGTGCGAAGGTACGTTTTGTCCAGGCTGATATCCTGGATTCTCGCAGTCTACGCCGATCTATGCAGGGTATGGATGTGGTATTTCATCTTGCTGCCAAGGTTGAAACCCCGTTTGCTGATCAGAATGCTCATGATTTTGAGCAGACTAATCATTGGGGTACCGCTGAGCTTGTGTATGCTGCTGAAGCCCTGGATCTGCCTCGTCTCGTTTATCTTTCCAGTCAGCAGGTCTATGGTCAGGGAGAAGTGACCTCCACGGATCATCCGCGGGCGCCGGATAGCTTCTATGCAATATCCAAGATGCGAGGTGAGGCCCATGTGCTACGCCTGATGCAGAAAGCATCAGTGCAGCTGGTTCGCTGCGCTAATCTATATGGTTATTCAAAAAATCAGCGCTTCGAGGCACTTATTAATCAATTGGTTTTTGATGCCCATTTTAGTAATAAAGTCAGCATTCATGGTGATCCTCATCACATCCTCAGTTATATCAGCCTTTCTAGAACCGTCGAAGTCCTTGCTCAGCTAGCACTTGCTGATAAACCTTCGGCAAGCTACAACCTGTCTCATCGACAGCTTTCGACGATGGATGTGGTTGGTGTCTTGCGAGACTTTTATCCTCGACTTGAAACTATTTCTGTTGACCAGCATATTCCTCAGAGGAACCTGACAATGCAGTGTGATCCGTGTCTGGCGGCCATGTTGCCAGTGGACTCGTCTTTGTCTCAAGATATAGCCCAATTCAGAGAACGGTTTACTTTTAGTCCCGGCCCATGAAAAAGTTGGGGCCTGTTTGCTTAGCGCTCGTCAGCCAGTTTGGTGAGGCTATTTGAGGTTATGTTGCCTTGCACTTTCCTGCACTTCCCGCTCTGGATAAAGCATGTATAGAAATGCGGCAATCAGGCAGAAGCTGCCAGAGACAGGGCCTATGAGCAAAACCCCAAGGGGCTCTGCAGCACTGCGCCCATAGGCCGATAGAAGAAAACTGAATATAGCTGCACTGGCAGCATAGACCCATTTAGTTAAAAGGCCCTGGACACCATAATACATGGCTGCTCGGTTCGCGCCGGTACGTGTCTCATCGAGATCAATTAATTGACCGAGTATGACCGTAGGAAGAATCATGAGACCCGCTATTGGAAATCCCTTGATCATCGCTAAGCCGACGATGACGATGAGATTAAATTGATCGCCAGGGCCACCCGGTATACTGGGATGGAGTAATCCGTAGGGGAACAGGGGTATGCCAAGTAAGAAAACGGTTCCAACCAGGGTCGCTTTGGTGCCGATTCGGGCAACGATCCGGTCGATAACAATGAAGCCGATGATAATACCGGGCAACATAGCGATGGACAGTTGCGCAGCGAAGCCTTCGTCTCGCCCTAATAGGACTCGGGCAAAGTAAGGGACAGCAGGCCCGCTGATGGTAATCCCTAGGATGAAAACAATTTGCGCTGATAGATATATGATAAAGGGTCGATTAGACAGGGTTTGCGCTAATGCCTCGCGCATATTCATGGATGAACGGACCGATGAAAATCTCGATTCGTCCACTGCGAGTATAGGGCAGATGCTGAACAAGAAGGCGGCTATACAAGAGATAACAACGACTGTCTGCACCGCAGTGGTAGCATCCATACCTTGATCTTTGAGTAGATCGATGCCCGCCAGCCAGAGCACTCCAAATGCCATGATAATAGGCCCACCAATAACGGCCCTGAGCTTGGACAACTCAACTCGATCCTGTTCGGTTCTCGCTATCTCCGGAATCAGTGCCAGGTAAGGCGCGACATAGATGGTAAAAAAGATGTAATACAGGGCCAGCATCACCGTCAGGTAGACAAATACACTAAAGCTGCCTGGTTCACCCGGAGGGAAGAAAATAAGCCCTGGAATCACTGACATGGGCACAATCCCAATGATCAGAAATACTCGTCTTCGGCCCAACTTAGAAGCAGACCGGTCTGAGTAGTGGCCAACAAATGGATCGGCGAGAGAATCGACAATACCGCCGATAATCCTGGCCAGGCCATAGGCCGTTAGCACACCGAGAAAAATTTCTTCGCTGACTAAGGCCTCTAGACCCGCGCCTTCTGGCGGAAGGTAGAAGTAAATTCCGATTGACACCACAATCGAGCCGGTGATTTGCCAGCCCGGTGAGCCTAAAGCAAACAGGACTCTTTGCCGCAAGGTGAGATGTCCACGAAGGGAATGCTCGTTCATATGATGCTATCTCTGATACAGCCAACGGCTAGGGTTATAACATATTTACCCAGGGTATCCGAATACTGTGGTGGAGACGACTTCACAATAGCTAAATTTGGATTAGCCATTGGTTGATAATGGAGAGCAAGCCCTATTTTAGGGTGTCGGCCTGCGAAGCCAGGCCAGCCAGGGTTTGGTCAGAATTTAAGTCGTTTGAGCGGATTGCCGGCCTGATTGGATCAAGGGTATAAACCTCATCTGTTTGGACCTTATTTTGGCGGCAAAGTAGAATTCAGCGTCGATGCTGAAGGCGAGCAACGATAGTTTGGTGGCACAATCAAGGTGTGAAGCGGAGAAAGGACTTTGTTTCAGCGATGATTGGTCGATAAATACATTGCTTACTTCGCCAATACAACGACTTATTGGACATTCGGGTTTACTGCCATTGCAGGGTTTACTCAGGTTGAGTTTTTGCATCATGGCTATGAAAGTTTTGGTGGTAATGTCGGTCAGGCACTGGATGGATATGAATGCGCGTGGGATAACAAGCATTTAAACAAACGGCAAAAATTCATCGAAACCAATCCCTGACCGAGCTGACCTTGCGGGTTATGTACTGATTTGTTTTTGCGGTGAGGGCCGAGATCAGTACGGTGCTAACCGAGCTAGGCTAATGTAAATCCAGGGTAGTGCTGCTCTTGTTCGCGTTCGCATTGTTCACGATACTGAGGGAATCCGCCAACATAGGGCATAAAAATCCTTGGCTTTCCCTGGATGTTGGCACCGAGATACCATGAGTTACAGGATGGGGCAGTAAACATGGTGTCTTTGGCTACATCATTAACATGGTCGATCCAGGTAAGTTCAGAGGCTGTGCTGGGTTCGATGCTGCTGATTTGGTTTTCTCGCAAATAGGTGATGCAATCTGATATCCAGTTTATATGCTGCTCTATAGCAACCAGCATGTTACACAGTACAGACGGGCTACCGGGTCCGGTCACGGTAAACAGGTTTGGAAACCCGTGCATTTGCAGCCCCAGGTAAGCCACCGGGCCATATTGCCATTTTTCTGCCAGGGTTTGCCCGGCCTTGCCGGTAATATTTGCTTTGAGTAAGGCGCCAGTCATGGCATCAAAGCCAGTAGCATAGATCAGAACATCAAGCGCGTAGTGCTGCCTGCGAGTCTGCAGGCCAGTCTCGTTGATGGCCTCAATCGGGTTTTCCTGAACATCAACTAATACCACGTTGTCCCGGTTGAAGGTGTCGTAATAGTCGCGATCGAGCACCTGTCGCTTGCAACCCAGGCCGTAACTTCTTGGTAATAGTTTCTTTGCTACTTGAGGATCTTTAACGCGCTGCAGGATATTGTCTCGAAACAACTCATTAGCTATTTCATTGGCTTCGGTATCGTTATAGATATCGGTAAAAGCGAGTATTGATTCTAAACCTCGTTGGTCAAGGCGCAATTGGCGCTGATCAGGTTTGAGGTCTTTAATATTTAAGGCCTGCTCCTGCTGGTTTGCCATGCGACGAGCAGGTTGTATGCTTTTTAAGGGCCGAAAAGTGGAAACGCCACCCCGATTATTCTGCTGCATTGCTCGAATCTGGCGATAGTGACTCTTAAACTCATCTTCAACCGCTTTGCGCATGGGTTTTCGGTTCGCTGGAACAGTATAGACCGGTGTTCTTTGAAATACCGTCAGGTGGTCGGCTTGAGCTGCCAATTCCGGTATCGCTTGAACTGCGGAGGAACCGGTACCGATAATACCGACTCTCTTACCGGTGAGATCAACCGGTTGCTTTGGCCAGGTTGCCGTATGGTATGTCTCGCCCTGAAAGCGATCAGCACCGGTTATCGCTGGCTGGTTGGGTACGGACAGGCAGCCAGTTGCCATGATGCAGTAGGTGGCACGGTAGCGGATTCCCCCATTGGTTTTCACTTCCCATTCATTGCTCTGTTCCAGATAAGTTACGGCTGTGGCTCGGGTGTTAAACTTGATATGACGGCGAAGATCGAATCGGTCCGCTATGTGGTTGGCATATTTAAGAATATCAGGCTGGGCCGAGAATACCTCCGGCCATTCCCAGTCCTGTTCTAATTCGGGTGAGAAGCCAAACGAGTATTCGAGACTGGGCACATCGCAGCGGGAGCCAGGATAACGATTCCAGTACCAGGTGCCGCCGACGTCGCTTCCAGCTTCAATGACTTCAACATGAAGCCCCAGCTGGCGTAGCCGGTAGATTGCGTACATTCCAGCAAACCCAGCACCAATCACTAGTACGTCAGGTTTATCAGACATGAGTCGAGATCCCTTGTTTTGTATTTAACTGTGTTAAGCAGCACAGCGACCCTGATTGATAGTAATCTCGTTTGAGCACTGCTGTCCAGCGGGCGGTTTTGGGTTGAACGCATCGGTCTGTGTCAGGTTGGTCAAACCCTGTTTAGTTGTTTTAAGCTATTGGCATTGGATGGCAACGGATTGACGGTTTGTCTCGACAATAGCCCAGAGGCACCGTACAGGGTTAAACCATTGGTTTTTTCAGAATCTCAATCAACGCGGCTCTGGCTTTGCTTAAAACAAACCCTCGATCTCACCATCATTATTCAAGCTGATGCCGTTAGCGGCGGGGTTTCTTGGTAGGCCGGGCATGGTCATAATATCTCCGCAGACAACAACGATGAAGCCGGCGCCATTGGCAAGCCTAACTTCGCGGATAGGAACTGAGTGATGGCTGGGAGCGCCTCGTAAGCTTGGGTCGGTAGAAAAGCTATAGGGAGTTTTGGCCATGCAGATGGGGAAGTGACCATATTCCGATTGTAGATGTTTTATCTGGTTGCGTACTTTTTGGTCAGCAATGATCTCGTCTGCACCATATAGACTTTGGGCGATATGCTCGATCTTATTCCATAAAGGCAGGTCATCGTCATAAAGCGTCCGAAATTGTGAATGTCCAGCTTCGCTGAGGCTAACAATGTGCCGGGCTAATGCCTCTGCACCCAGACTACCATCTGCCCAGTGAGTGCAGTCAATGGCTTCAACATTCAGGGATTGGCAGTGTTGGCGAATTATTTCGATTTCTGATGCGGTATCTTCAGAGAAACGATTAATGGCGACGACGACGGGAATTCCAAAACTGCCGGTATTGCGGATATGGCGAGCGAGATTACTACAACCCTTGTCTACGGCGGCGGTGTTTTCCTGCTGCAAATGGTTTCTATTGACACCGCCATGCATTTTCAAGGCTCGAACGGTCGCCACGATCACGGCAACTGACGGTTTTAAACCTGATTTTCGGCACTTGATGTTGAAGAATTTTTCGGCACCTAATTCGGCGCCGAAACCTGCCTCAGTTACAACATAGTCGGCCAGGCTCAGCGCTGCTTTAGTTGCAATGACCGAGTTACAACCATGGGCGATATTGGCAAAAGGGCCGCCATGAATCAAAGCCGGATTGTTTTCCAGTGTCTGTGCGAGATTGGGTTTAAAAGCATCTTTTAACAATGCGGCCATGGCACCATTTGCATCCAGCTGTCTGGCATGAACCGGTTCACCGGAAAAGGTTTGGCCAATGACGATATTACCGAGGCTTTGCTGTAGTTCCTCTAGATCATTGGCCAGGCAGAAAATAGCCATAATCTCAGAGGCGACGGTAATATCAAAACCGGACTCCCGTGGCACACCGTTGGTTGCGCCTCCCAACCCGATATTAATATTGCGAAGCGCCCGTTCATTCATATCCATGACGCGTCGCCAGGTAATTCTTCGGGGATCGATTGCAAGTTTGTTTCCCCAGTGTATATGGTTGTCTATCAATGCTGCCAAGAGGTTATGGGCGGCGCCGATAGCATGAAAGTCTCCGGTAAAGTGAAGATTGATATCCTCCATCGGAACAACCTGGGAGTAGCCGCCTCCGGCTGCTCCACCCTTCATACCAAAGCAAGGCCCGAGGCTAGGCTCGCGCAAGCAGATGACCGTTTTCTGGCCTATTCGATTCAAGGCATCACCCAGGCCAATGGTCGTGGTGGTTTTACCTTCACCGGCCGGCGTTGGTGACACCGCGGTGACTAACACCAGTTTGCCTGGTGGATTCTGCTGACTCTCGGCAATGAATTCATAATCGATTTTGGCTTTGTGATGGCCGTACCTGAGCAATGAGTCCGCAGGGATGCCCAATTCATCGCCAATCACTGAAATGTTTTTCATTTTCGCTGCGCGCGCGATATCAATGTCGGATAGAGGCATATTGAAGGTTTCCTTTGCTGAAATGGGGCTATTGCCAAATGCGGTTTGGCGGTGTGCCAATAAATCTCCTAACCATGGTCTTTCTGCGGGCCTATTCTACCTTCTGTGATTACAGAGCGTATACAGGAAACTGAACGGATTTAGGTTGAGATTTTAAGGTCTCTAAAGGGTATGACCTGGCCTTTTCGATTGAGCCTGGCTGAAGCTAATCACCCACAAGGCGCCTGCTTGGAGCTAAATCCGCTTTGTTGTCCTGTATCCGCTGTTCATGGTGAGTCTACCCTGGGGCAGGGCAAGCCTACCTAAATCCAGATCCACTGGTTTGATTGGAAGGGTTAATGGTGCCGACCGGTCATCAGAAATCCTCAATCTTGATTTCAAATGGGCTTAACAGACTGAGGACTTCGGGGAAGCTAAAACTGGCGCCGGTAATGTCATTTTCCAGGGGATGAATAAAATAGTTGCTTGCCTCGTTAAATTTGCTATTACGGAGATTAGTAGACCGGAAATGGGTGTCCGTCAGATCGGTTCCGGAAAAATCAGAGTTAGATAGATCACAACCTTCGAAATTGACATCATGGGCTTTGCAGCGCGTCACAACCAGATCGGCAAATTTTAGTTCGTAAAAATTCGAAAAGCTGATTTCACATTCGTCCAGGTAGATGGGCGATGTGTTAATGATGTTGCTCCAGTCCAGCAATGTCCAATCAATCCCTGTCAGCTTGCAGCCATAAAACTCACAATCAAGGAAGCGACTTCGGCTGAACTTTACCAGGCTGAAATTAGTATTCTGGAACCGGCAATCTACAAATCTGCATTCTTCCATGGTGCAGTTCGAGAAATCACAATGCTTGAACTGGCATAGCTCATAGTGGTTCTGGCTCATGCTCTGCTTCGTATAGTCCATATCTTCAAAGCGCTTGTCTGTATAAGTTTGGTGATTGTCCATGACTGTTCCGGTCGCGTTTATAGATGCCCTGCCGGGTTTGCTCTAAGTGGCAGGATGTATCTGCAAGCAAGGGTGCTATTACTTGCTGCGTACAGGCTGGTGCATTTGGCCGGTTGTTTATCCAGCACAGCATTGATCAACCGGTAACGCTGGTGATCTTGGCTCGCATTTTGTAGTGCTGGCTTGATCTCAGTTTTGGCCCCGGTTTTTTAATTTTTGTGCTCAAGCCACCACGGCACTGGCCAGCGGTTGGTCGCCCTTGTCTCGCACTGGCAACCCCTTAGGGTCTGACTTCGTAGTAGAGGTTGGCAGCCTCTCCGAAGTCATGTTCCTTAAATCTGGAAAACCCCGCCTCTGCCGTCATTTGCCTGGCGACCCGGGGATTGAACCCCAGTGTGCCCAGGCCAGCACCGCCGGGTTCTGACATTGCTGAGGACATGCACGCTGAGATGGAAAACCCATAGAACATGGCCAAAAGGGGGTTCTCCAGGTTTTTTTCGAAGTCATCATGACTACGAATGTCTTTTATCAGCCAGGTTCCATCAGGTCTCAGGCTCTGTCGAACTGCTTTGATAACAGCCATGGGCTGGGTCATGTCGTGGATGCAGTCGAAGGACAAAATGAAATCATAATTTCCACCTTCTGGGAGATCTTCACCGCCAATTGCAAACGCTTTAATGTTAGTGAGTCCTGTATCAGCACTGGCTCTTTTTAAATTCTCGATCGCGTGTGAGTTCGGGTCGAAGCCATGGAATTCCGAATTGGGGTAGGCCTGTGCCATGGTGGTCAGGGTCAGGCCTCCACCGCAGCCTACATCCGCCACCAGAGCTCCCGATTCGAGTTTTTCCTCTACACCTTCCAATGCGGGGATAATTCTAGGAACCAGGGCTTGCTTTATCCAGGGGCCCAGCATCCGCTCTGTACGGTGGGCCGCATTGGGTCCCAGGTCCTCATAACTTAGTCCGATGCCAGTTTTAAATGCTTCAGCCAGCTTGTCGATAGTGTCAGGTGGGGTTCCGCCGGTAAAAGCACCTCCAGCGAAATCAGTACCGTTTTCCTCGTCGGCAAGCAGGGCGATACCTTCCGGGGAGAGCTGAAACTGATCTGGGTGATGGTAATCGATTAATTTTGCTGCCGCCTGACCCTGCAGCCATTCGAGTATCCAACGTGGATGATAGCCTGTCCTGTTTGCCAGAGCCTCGGCGGTAGTGAGCCCTGAATCAGTCAGTGCTTTGTAGAGTCCAAGTCGATCACCAAGATGAATCATCAGTGATACCATTTCTCCCTGCTTGTAACTCCAGACCTTGAAGGCCAGGCTGCGTAATCTTTGGGGGTCAACTTGAGTTGTCAATGGACTGTCTCCTAAATAGTAATCATGGATATCATACTCAGGATTGACGGTACTGTCCTGTGCTGTTGCCTAGATTACGGGGACTGGGATAGCGGCGTTAGCGTCCACTGGATGGAATGTATCGTGGCTGGCGGGCCAGGAGGGGTAATAGGTAACTTTGGATTCAAAAGATCGCTGCTACTGGCTGTCTAGCTTGCAATCCAGTGTTTCCGCTTAAGCAATTGGTTTAACTGTCAAGCAATTGGTTTAACCGTCAAGCAATTGGTTTAACTGTCAAGCAATTGGTTTAACCGTCAAACAATTGGATTATTTACCCATCCATTGGTTTAGCGATCATTCCATGGGTTAAACCGCTATCAGGATGTTGCTGCGAGTAGGGACACCGTTTAATGTCGGGGTTAGTGGAGTCAATAAGAAATAACGGGTTTATTTTATATCGAGTGAAGCCAGGGACCGCACTAAAGTGGTCTGATACAGTCTGTGAACTTAGTCAGGCAAGCTGAGTCTGGTTTCCTATTAAGGGGCATCACCCAGCGGAACCATTAATTCGACAAGTTCTAGATGACTGAAAGAGGGGTGCGGATCGCCCTCTGAATCAGAACAGCTGTTGCGAGCCACGCAGGTGATTGGGTAATTCAGGGGATTGCTGGATAGGTCAACGATGTAACCTTGTTCAACGGGATGTGAGTACTTTGTTAATACCACAATCACAATGTCTTCTTCTGGCCAGACGAAGATGTATTGGCCATCCAGGCCCTGCGCAGCTGCAATCACCATCGGCACGGAGGCACCATAAAAATAAGCTTCATTCAGGATCCACCACTGGTACCCATACCAACCATTTGCAGTCAGACTGGCTTCAACATAATCGACAGGCAAGATCTGAGTATCCCGCCATTTTCCATCGCGGGCGTAGAGCAATCCAAAACGAGCGAAATCGGCAGGTTTCATATCAAGACAGCAGTAAGTCATTGGATGTAGGCCTGAGGCATCAAACCAAAGCCCCACTGCATTGATATCAATCCCAATAGGCGTGAGTATTTTTTCGCTCAGGTATTCGTGGGCAGATAAGCTGGTGGTTCTTCGAATGATAGGCTCAAATAATTGTGAGTTAGCATTTGAATAGGCAAACTCAGAACCCGGTGCACGAACGATAGGTCGATCTATTGCATAGGCTGTCTGGTCATTGTAGAAGAAGACTTCATCGATGCCCGAATAACCTGAGCGCATCTGCAGCATTTGATGCAGGGTGATGTTTGCCTTGTTAGTTCCTTGCCATTCCGTGATGATCTCGCTGGCTTTCTGATCAACTGATGAAATGCTGCCTTCACTGATGGCTACCCCGATGGCAGCACTATAAAAACTCTTGGCCATGGACCAGCTGGTTCCCAGAGAATTTTCATCATAACCCGTTGCGTAACGTTCACCGATGAGGAAGCCATCTTTTGTCACCATGACTGATTGAACAGCTATGTCCGTAAGGATGTGGTCAATAACGGCGTCAACAGCAGTTTGCTCGGTACCAACCTGTGCCGCCGTCGCTGGCGTTAAGTCCCACTCGAGTTCGGGTGTGGATGGTTCGTCATATTGTGTTTCGGGAAGCCGCGTGGCGATGAAGTCTGAGATTAATGATGGCTCAGAACGAGTACTGCCTTCGCCGAGCGCACCGCTAGTCAGTGCTGCGTCCTCAAAACCAAACAGGTATCGGATTAATAACAGGCCATCTGCAAGCGGCTCAGTTGTATTGTTGCCGTCTATATCGGTGAGTGCTTGATGTTCATCAAGGAAAGTGGTGATTTGCTCGCTGGTATTTCTGGTTGCATTTGCAGACAGGGCACCGTCGGTCAAGGCGGCGTCCTCAAAACCAAACAGGTAACGCATAAAAATAAGGCCATCAGTCAGTGGTTCAGCTTTTCCGCTGCCGTCCAGATCCCATGAAAAGCATTCTGGACAGGAACGCATCACTGGAGCGCTTGCCTGCTCTGAAGGGTTCGACATGGAAGTTTCAGGTGCTATTTTTAGATTCGATGAATAGTTATATAAGCTCCGATTTTGCTTGCCATCTTCATCTGCAAGAGTCCCTGGAGCTTTTAAGCACAGAACGCCTGCAAATAGCAACGCGAAAATGTTTGACTTGCTCATGGGTCGAAAAACTCGCTGGTTGAATTCCATTGGACCAGAGGGCATGGCTGTCGTACAGAATGGGTTTGATTGGTATCCCACCGTTCTATGCTGTCCTGGGCTGTGCTATGTGAATCTTAATAATATATTACCCTTGATGCCCAGCGCTAGCGCCACTTCGTTCATTCAGGGGCAAAGCATGCGAACTTAGTCCTTGTTTTGGTAAGCGTAGCTGAGGTCGGCCTGCGAAAGAGCTGCACTGCCTAAAAACAGTATGAAGTGATATAGTTTTTTATTCGCTAGGTTTACGTTTCATTCGTGCTCTCATGGGTGGCGAAAAGGGCAGGTGTTTCCGTGATAGCGAGTTTACTGGGCAGGTGAGAAATGATCGAAACAGGACAAAGGTTCTCTACAAACGCGGCTATTAGCTGGTATCGAAGCCCTGTAGAGGCGGCCTTACTGAATAGTCTGATGCAGCGTAGCGACTTGCGGGGGGCCATACAAACCTTAGGCCACCTCGGCTATTTTTTTGCAACAGCGGGGTTGGCCTACTGGCTATTTGAGGAAATCGCTTTAGATAATTGGCATTGGTCAATACCTGTGTTTTTAGCGGCACTGTTTCTACATGGTACCATGGGCCCGTTCATGGGCCTGATAGCTATTCATGAGCTGCAACACAGGACCGTATTCAAAACCCGCTGGCTAAACGTCTTTTTTGAATCGGTTTATGCCTTTATCAGTTGGTCAGACTATATCTGGTATCAGCAGAGTCACTCGGTTCATCATCAGGCGACTTGTCATACGGCGTTTGATGGCGAGGTATTACTGCCAGTCAAGTTCAGTTTAAAGCGCTGGCAAGTCTGGTTAGGGCTACTCGCATGGAATCCTCGGGCAACCTGGCTGCGTTTAAGGACTATCTGGCGGCATGCTAATGGCCAACTGCAGGATGAATGGTACCAGCACGTTCTTCCTGAGAGCGATAAGGCCTTAAGGCGCCGACATCGGAACTGGGCCCGGTTTTTAATTGCAGGTCATAGCCTGCTGGCACTTTCCTTTCTGCTCGCAGGACAAGGTTTTTTGATAGTCGTGTTTACATTCGGGACTTTTTACTGCTCCTGGCTGGGTTTTCTTACAGGGGTACCACAACATTATGGGTTGAATCCAAATGAACCTGACTTCAGATTGAATACCCGTACCTATACGTGTTCCTGGCTGCCCGCATTTTACTACTGGAATATGCAGTATCATCTTGAACATCACATGTATCCAGCAGTGCCCTTTTTCAATTTGCCCAAGTTGAGGCGCGCCATTGAAGCTGACCTGCCTCCTGCGCCTCATGGACTTTATGCTACATGGAAAGAATTGCTTTGGATTAAAGCCAGTATTAGTGAAAACCCGGGTTTTAAAGTTGAGTTCCAGTTACCAGTTGGGTCTAAAGGGACCTCTGCAGAGGTTTCTGGGTAAGTTGCTAGTTGGTCGCTCATGCAAGGCAGTCTTGTTAAGGACTGTGCAAAAAAGCAGGGTTAATTTCGCGTTACTACAAAACAGCGATCGGATAATTGACCAAAGGCATACTCGAAGTAGGTGCCGTTATACATGTCCCGAGTTTTTTCGGTCCAGGCCAGGGCCTGAGGTGTCGAAATACGATGATGTATTTGCAGGATACCGCCGTCAAATACCCGATATTCGGCCCAACTACCAGGAAAGTCCTTAACGCAAGCGACTTCTACCCAGGGTCGATTCCCGCTTTGCTCAAATCGACGCACACGATTGCGGTGAGTGTGTCCGGAAAAATAACCTCGTAGCGAAGGTCTGCGTGCAAAAAGGCTGATGAGCTCTTCAGATTCATCGGGTTGAATACCAAAATAGTCTTTGGAGCGATGCGGTGTTGCAGGATCCCACAACTGGTGATGTCCAAACACTAAAATCGGCTGTGTTGTAGATTGAGCCAGGGCATCCAGCCAGTCGAGGTCACGCTGGTAGCAAGTTCCGCCCGTTAAACCAGGCCGCACGGTATCGATCATGGCAAGGGTGGCGCCATCAAGGTCAATTCTGGAGGCTGTCCCGGAGTTAATTGGTTCATCATGGTAGGCATCATGATTGCCGGTCACATAAAATAACTTCTCCCTAAAAGCGCTGTGATAGCAGTCCAAAAAACGTTGAAATTCGGCTTCTGTGCCGAGCGTAGTGAGATCTCCCTTAACCAGTACGGCATCTGGCCTGACTTTCTGCATTTCTTCTACCGCACCCCGGCTCATGAATTCGGGATGGGGGTCGTCTAGCTCACTTTGGTAGATCGGCCCTGAGCCAGATACATGGGTTACGCCGCAGTTTGTCTCACCAAAATGGACATCATTAACCGTTGTGAACCGACTCAGCTCTCTACCCAGGTTAGGCAGCGTTCTAAATTGGAACCCTTGCCACTGATAATCAGTGTCTGGCTGTAGTTCATCCAGCACCATTTTTTCTTCGCCATGGTGAAGGACGGCGTAATGAGTTGATACAGTGGTGAGGTCAATGCTCATTGAAATCTAGTCCCAAGGGGTTCGATAGGGTAGTGTCCTAGAGCGCTGCGCGCAGTGCTCTGGGATGGTTTAAAATTTATCCCTATTGTTGAATTCAGGTCAAGCTAAATCAGCTTCGCTATGGGGGAGGCATGAGAAATATGAGTGCTGGAATAACGTGTCGCGAAAACCAGAATGTTTTGGTAACAACATGAAGTATTTAACTTATCTCGTTAATTTAAATAGAAATTAACGAATATTACTTCCCGTGCAATCTTTAGATTTTGGTCCTGAGGACAGTCTAAAGATTGCTTCGTTTAGCGGTAGCTGTAGATTCCCTGGCGCCTTATCGGAGAGTGACAAAGCGCTGGAGTTGTCGAATTATTATAAGTGTGACTCGGTCAATTTCGTATTTGAGAAACGCCAGGCTACCTGATACTCCTCTAAAATTTTAGCAGCCTCTGCCTTTTTACCTTGTCTTTCAAGTGCGATCTGCAGGCCAAATAGTGACCAGCCATTTTTCTGATTCCAGCGCAGATCCTTGCGATAGACTTGTTCAGCCTCTGCGTTGTTACCCGCTTTTAGCAATGCAGAGCCTAGGTAGTGCCGCATGGGTTGGGGCCAGTCTGGCGGCTCGGTGTAGTTGTTTTGATCTTCTAGTTGAACGGCTTGCTTATAAACAGCAATGGCCGCATTCAGGTCTCCATTGGATTCCAGTAGTTCGCCCTGTAAAGCCAGTGCAGCCAGTTTCAGCACGGTTGAAGCAGCCGTTGCACCAATCCGGTATTCATCGGCATTGGCTGCATTAGACAGGGCCTGTAAATGCCTCAGTTGCACCTCTGCTGCTTTTACATCTGCTGTTGCCAGGTAGGCACTGCCGAGCGCATAAGCCCACATTCCGTCTAGGTAGGGCAGTCCTGAATGCGATGGCTGCTGGCCAAGAAGATTGTCCCATCGGCCAAATATTTTCTCTACTAACCAGGGTGCAGCGATACTTCTCTGGTTGCGATGGGTGTTGGATGGATTACGTGTTGCTCGCGTTTTCGCGTCATGAGCAGCTTTGATAGCGACATCATAGTTGCCTTGAACAGTCGCTGCATAGCGTATGAAGTCGATAGCGTGACCAGCATGCATTTTGTGGGATAGGGGGTAGGTGCCGATATTAGGCATGGGGGAGTCTCCCCAGAACTTGGCAAATTCCTTATCAACTAGTTGAGAGCGAATATTACTATCGATCGCTTTTTGATACTGGCCAGTTCTAACGTAGATATGAGCGGGCATATGCACGACGTGACCGGCGATAGGGACTGTTTTTTCAAGATTGTCAGCGGAAACCAATGCCCGTCCAGGTTGCATGGATGCTTCTATTAAATGGATGTGCAGATGGTATACGCCAGGATGGTCGATACCTTTTTCAATAATGTGTTCCAGCGCCATTGCCACCGGCAAAGTTTCGTCTCTTGGAACACCATTACTGTCCCAGTAATTCCACCTGCCGATAGACATGTAACTTGCAGCATACAGTGCGGCTATATCCGGATCATCCGGGTGCGTTTTGTTCAGGGTTCGCATTTCCGCGAGATAAGCCTGGTCTCTCTCAGCATCGTCAGGGATGCTGTCTTTATCGTAAAGCACGAAGAGCGCTTGAATGAGGGATTTTTCCAGGGCAGAAGCATGTTGTAATCTCGATTTTGCTTGGTTTATTGCCTCTAAGCCCGCTCCTTTGGGATCATCCGGCATTCTCGCGTAACGGCTGTTTGGATTGGGACCCATTGCGTGAGCCATACCCCAATAAGGCATAGGGTTGTCAGGGTCCAGACGAGCAGCTTCCTGATAAGAAGCAATTGACTCAGGGAAGTAAAACCCCCAGGCCAGGCGCAACCCCTGGTCAAAAAATTGCTGGGCAGTGGCAGAGTCAGTGGAAATATCCCGGCTGTAGTCGCCGGCGCCAGGAACCAGCACGGCCCGGGCCTCATTAATTGCCTGTTCTGCCCTGATGGGGCCGGTAAAGGCTGTGATCAGCATTGTAGAGAACGCTAATACTGCAGCCATATCTCGGGTTGAAATTAATTTACTCACGATGCGCTCCTTGGCTATCTGACTCATCCAGCCCGTATAAAACATTGATTTCGCTGCCGGGTCAACCACCTGCAAGGTGTTGCCAGCGTATCATCCTGCAGATTTAGTAGACAGGGTTCGCGTGCTTTTGTTCGCTAGGCGTAGGGATCTTATGTGAGTTGACTCCAGGACTGTTGGATTTGGCATACAATCAAGCCGTGACGGGCAACGTTACTATGGCCTAGAATGTTGTCTGCACTAACGTAAACATAAGCCTATAAATAATGGCTCACGATAGGAATGAATAATATGTCAGACGCTAACCTGAAAAATGCTCTCGAGCTGATGAGAGGAAGAATAGGAGAACAAACATCACAGAGTGATTGGTTTGAGATAACCCAGCAGCGCATTAATGATTTTGCGGAGGTGACTATGGATCACCAATGGATCCATGTCGATGTAGAAAAGGCCCAGCAAGGTCCGTTTGGCGCTCCTATCGCTCATGGGCACCTAACGCTATCAATTATGGGTCATCTGCCCAAAGCAACCGATGATGCCAGTCAGGCGATCCGGTTTGATGGCCAAAAATTGGGTATCAACTATGGATTCGACAAGGTCAGGTTTCCGAGCCCGGTACCTGCAGGTGCACGGCTCAGAACCACCAGTACTCTCAAGCGTGTAGAGCTAAAAGGTGGCATGATTGAAACCATGAATGAAGTCGTGGTTGAAGTAGAAGGGCAATCTAAACCAGCTTGTGTGGCAGAAAGTCTGGGTAGAATGGTTTTCTAAGGCCATTGCTAGATGCCATAGAAGTCGCGTGGGAACAGCCATCAGGAGCCGATTGAAAAAGACCGTATTGATAGATTATACTCAAGGCAGAGTCCGCGAACCGGAGCATGTAGATGGCCGAGATAAAGCGGCTTCGAACGATGAAATTTATGGCGATAAGCTTTAACACTTCTGCTGGCTTGATTTTATAAATTGGCTAAAAAATTTAACTGATTCTAATCAGGTAGACCTGTCTGCTGGCAGCTTGGATTTCGTTTTTTAGCAACATGGTGTACAAGAAGGTGTACAAGAAGGTGTACAAGAAGGTGTACAAGAGGGTGTACAAGAGGGTGCATATGAGGTTGACAGCTTCCATAATATTAAGCTTCGTACTGTTCTTGCCTGCTCAGAACAGCTTTGCAGTTGCTTTTTGTTCCTTGCGAGATCCACTGCTGCATATTAAAGAGCTCTATCCGTCCTATACGAGTTTTTATTCCTCTGTCGTCGATGTGAATATTATAGAGGCGACAGTTTCACTGGACCAGTACAAACTGCCGTTTTTCCTGCACCCAAAAGAGATAGGTAAGCACACGGTTTATTTCATTGACGACGAATCGGGACGGATTGGTATCGTCCATCCTCGAAGTGAATTCGGGCAATGGGGAGTGGTAGAAATTGTCTGGGCGCTTTCGTTGGAGGGCGAAATTCTAGATTATCGCTTCCAGCGATGCCGTGATCCAGCGTGCAAGGATGCCTTGTCGGAATCGGTAAAAGAACTGTTCAAGGGGGTTTCCATCGGTAATCTTAGCCGTTTATTCAATGCTGAGGGGGAAATAACGACATCAACTGCCGAAGGATTTAGTCAGTCTATGTTCGAGACCATGGTCAAATCTGCTACCAAGACATTGATTCTAACAGCTTCCTTCCTGGGTGAGGCCAGTAGCTGAACACCTACTCGCCTAGAAGGACTCCGAAAATGCGCGATTCAAACCAAAATGGCGGAATTAGATTTTTGGTTGATAGCGTCAGTCGCTTACCCATCCACGTGCATATGCTGATCTACACGATATCGTTTTTTGTGCCTTTGTACTTAATTATTTCTATTGCCATTTTCGAAATACAAGAATTAGATGAAAATTCCGGGAGGTTAAGCCAGCTAAAGCTGGCTTCATTTAATGTTGAAGGCGTTCAAGCAGCGACTGGAAAAATATTAATTCTTTCCGATCTCATCTATGCAAGTTCGGAAAGTTACCTTATTGATGGTGCGATTTCTTTGGCGAAAAGCACGTTAGCGTCTTATAGAGGAATCGATTTCGTCGGCTCTGTAAGTGATGTTGAAATTCAGGGCTACGACCAATATTTAACCTCAGTGATGGAGGGTTTAACCAACCTAAGTTACTTGGATGCGATTCAATTACAAAATCAACTTGATCAGTTTGTCGTAGAATACGACCGAAACAGTGAACAACTGCTTGCAAGCCTCATTGACTTGAAAGCTTCGCTGGATATCAAGCTTGAAACCATGTCTTTGCAAGTGAGTAACGATCGCAATAACTTCGTTATCGGTAGCATTGCCTCTCTTTTCGCCTGGATATGTTATGCCTTCCTGATTTTTCGTATTCATCTGAATTATTTAGCCAGGCCGGTTCAGTTTCTTGACAGGGCGGCCCAGTCAGCTACATCCGAAAGCGACCTGATTACGCTCCCGGAACAAGGCCCTGCCGAGTATCGCTCATTGTCCCAATCCTTAACAGCCTATGATCAGCAACTGGCAGCTCGAAGGGGACTATTGAAAATTATTTCTGATATATCTACTCATCTTACACGCATCGATAAGGTGCTTGATTCGTACGATATCGTCGTTGAAACCCTGAAAAAGGGCTTTGGCACAAACGCTATAATCTGGTACGAGAAAGATATCAGTCGGGGTTATGTGAACACTCAGCGACAGGAAAACGCTCGCAGCGACTCGATGCTTCCACAGGTCATTCCAGAAGAGGCCCGATGCATTGATCTATTGTCGGCTCATATTGGCACTACACTGCTTAGTTCTGCTGATCCGATATTGACAGACATTTTTGAGACAAAGGATGCGCAGAATGATCCGGTAGTTGGTTTGATTGGCATTCATTTAGCAGGTGAACTGGAAGCTTTTGTAATGATTGTCAATCCACAACAGCAGATGGAAGCGATCTTTAATGAGCAGTCGCTGACACAGATTGGACAGGTAATTTCAACTAGTATCGAAAAATTGGCGCTAGGAGAGCACTTAGAGGAACGAGTGCGGGTGCGTACTGAAGATCTGGAACGGGAAAAAGTTAAAGCCGAAGCTGCCAATATTGCCAAGTCGAGTTTTCTATCTACGATGACGCATGAAATCAGAACGCCTTTCAACGGTATTATTGGCATGGCAGATTTATTGCAGCAGAGTGATCTTGATGAGCAACAATCTTTATTCGTGAAAACAATTCTTAGTTCAAGCCGACACCTGCTTGATCTTTTGTCAAGTATTTTAGATTTTTCTAGACTGGAAGCTGGCGGTGTAGAACTAAAGCTGATGAGAGTCAATCTGTTGGCTTCGTTTAAGGATCTGATGGCCATCGCTATCCAAAAAAATATAAACGAGGATCAGGAGATAAGGTTAGAGACAAACCTTGACGCTGATTTGCACCTGGAATGTGACGAAGAGTTGATTAAGCAGGTGGTTCGGGGCTTGATTGGGAATGCAACGCAGCACAGTAATGCTAAACACATTGTAGTCAATGTACAGGCCTCAGCCTTGAGTAGTGAAAATACCTTGCTAATGGTGGCGGTGGCTGATGATGGCCTGGGAATTAATGAGCAATTGCATGAGAATTTGTTTGAGCCTTTCGTACAGGGAGAAACTAAGGTTATTGCTGGTACGGGCCTGGGCCTGGCATCCTTCTCTCGCATGGTTTCATTGATGGGTGGAGAATTGCAAGTTGAGTCTGCGGAAGGTAAGGGCAGCCGTTTCTTTTTCGAACTTAGGCTTCCCGTAGTTGAAAGTATGGCCGAAGAGGCAGTGCGAATAGACTTGTTCATCAGATCTGAATTGTATAATCATGAACAGGTGATATTTTTGGATGATGGTTCGCTGGATCAGAGTATTTTTCAGTTGGTTCAGCAATTGAAATTTGCAACTGAAATGGTCCATGTCGCTGGCGACGAGGGGGTATTACTCCCCATAGGTAAAGAATCAAGATTAATATTTGTTAATGTAGCGATGGACGCTGTTAAACTTAGAAGTTTTCTCGATTTATTACAGTCTCTGGATGCAAAAGGCGAATTTTCAGGTTCTAATACGTTGGTGATTGGTGTTGGCTCCAGTGAATCGGGTTTTGAGAATGCTTTCCCGGGTTATGGGTTTTTCCATGGTTTTTTGAATGCTCCTGTGTACGCAAAAGAATTAGTTGAGGTAATCACCAGATCAGTCATAAACCAGCCGGGAAGTAAAAGATCAGGCTGAAAATGCATTGTGGAGTGCATTGTGGAGTGCATTGTAATGAAACTAAAGGGTCCTCTGTTATTTAGCATTGAGTTCGTTTTGGCGTTTGCATTTTTCACGAGTCAGGCTGAAGAAATTGCAGCCTCAGCCAACACCTATTCAGCCCCTAGTGCTACTGCTACTTCTCAGACCCGTTTTGTTATCGATTACAGCTTGCGACTGAATATGAATCGCAATTCAGGCCACAGTTCGCAAATGCACTTTCTGGGTTTTGATTTTTTCAGGAACTTCAGTATCGATGGGAAGGATGTCGGTGCTTTGCTGGTCCAACCGTATTTGATTCGGGCGGTAAGACTCAATCCGCACCCGGGCCTCTTTGATGATCCGGATGATACTGCCATTCAGTTCCGTAACGTTTACTTTCGATTTGCCCCCCTATTTGAGGGCCGAGCACAGATTAGTCTTGGCCATGTGGAATTACCTTATGGATTGGAAAGAGAGTACGAAACCAATGCAACACTTCGTCAATTCGGTAACGCCTGGGATGCCGGTCAGAAAGTTGATTGGGGTGTTGCCATAGATGGTTATACAGCCAATCTGAAATATGATGTCTCGCTGACCCGCGGGAGCGGTAATGAGTGGCGAGATGATGATGACCCCTATTTGCTGACGGCTCGGGTCGGCACCAGGCTCGATAACTGGTATGCGCTCGGATTGACCGTTGTGAAGGGGGAACTGTGGAGCCCCACCGGGCATACCAATGAAAGAGAAAGGGTGGCGGTTGACGCAAGAATAGAGTATCACCGATGGGGTTTTCTCGGTCAGTATTCGCGTGGAAAGAATAATGATGTCAGTGCCAGGCGAAGTGTGGTCGAAGTCAACTGGAATTATGGCTATGATGAGTGGGTGATTTACGCTCAGGGATACCATTGTGAACTGGGTACAGAGGCTGATAATCAGAGTACAGTGTCGCTGGGCTTGCGTTTTGAGCCAAATAATAAATTTGCCTTTGAAATGGATTACACTGCAGATAATTCCAATTTCGGAAGGCAAAAAAGAAAGTTGTTGCGTGGACAGATTAGATTAAGGATCTAAAATAGGCTACCAAATCTTGTTCGGCTGTTTTGATCGAACAAGAAGATTATCCAGGAGCGTCATAAATAATGGCACTAGCCAAAATATTGATAGTGGACGACTTAGTAGAAAACCTGCTTCTACTCGAATTTGCTTTAAAACCTTTCGAAATTGAGATTGTAAAGGCGACCAACGCTGATGAGGCTGAACAAGCCTGTTTCGATGACGAATTTCTGATGGTGATCCTGGACGTGCATATGCCCGGTAAGAATGGCATAGACGTTGCCAAAGATATTCGGGAAAAAGGCCTTAACCAATTGACACCAATCGTGTTTCTGACAGCGGATAATGTGACCCCAGACCTGTCGAAAGTTGGATACCAGACAGGTGCTGTTGATTTCCTTTTTAAACCATTGGATACCGCCCAACTTCGAGCCAAGGTCAGAGTATTCCTGGATCTCTATCAGGAGCGTATGAAAGTGATTGAATTAATGCGCGCACTAGAACAAAGCCAGGCTCAAATGGTGGCTCAGGAGAAATACCAGGCAGTGGCTTCTTTGACTGCAGGGCTATCACATAACCTCAATAATAAATTGTTCGTTGTCAGTGGGTTTGCTAATAGCCTACTGGATGTTGTCAGTGAGGAGCAAAAACCGGCGATTGATAAAATATTGAGTTCCGTTAAAGCCTGCACCACGCTGCTTGAGCAAATGCAGGTATTTACCGGGATTGATCGCCATGATGGCCAGAGTGATTTCCTCGAGTTCAGGGCAGTAGTAGATAATTTGCTTCTGGTGCTGGGAGCTTCGAGTGATGACCGGTTCACCTTCAAGGCAGAAATGAGTGATGCGGTCGGCGAGCAGTACGTTGATGCGGTGGCCGTCAGAGAGATTTTCATGCCAATTGTTATGAATGCGATTGAAGCCTGTTCAAACCAGGATCAGATGTACCAGATTGCAATAGAAGTAAGTATGTCTGAAGCGGACTTCATTTGCCTGGTTTCAGACAATGGGCCTGGAATTCCGGATGTAATAAAGGATCAGGTTTTTGATTTGTTTTCTTCAGCAGAGGGAATAGCGAATAAAAAGGGTTTAGGTCTTCCTCAAGTTAAAGGTCTGGTGGAAAGGCTGTCGGGACAAGTCAGCGTACTCGATAACGAACCAGTAGGAACGGTGGTTCGCGTCCAAGTGCCGATGGATAAAGTGGTTCAGTAATGGATCCTCAGGAGGCTCATCGTTGAACCCAGAAATAGATGATTTTATGTCGCTGAGATGGTAAGTATAAGAAGTTGGATGTATAAAAAAATGTAAAGTAAACGTTAAGAGGTGAGGTATGGCTGAGTCTATTGCGACAACGAGTGACGGTGATGAGATGGCCACTCAAAAGGAAAAGGACAAACTACGCAGACAGGATTTTGCCAGGTTAAAGACAGTCGGCTTCCAGCATGGGGCCATCATCGTAGCGATAGTCATCCTTTGGGGCAGCGCCAATCAATGGGCGCTACAGACCGGTCTGGTTCTGGCGCAGGGTATATCCGTCGCTAGTGGCTTTTTTGCTGGTGTGGGACTGGCTTTCCTGTTTCACGAATGGGGACATTTTAGTGGTGCTAGAGTGGCAGCATCGATTTCGCCCGTTCTTGAGGAGCGAAAATCTTTTTTCATGTTCAGTTTCGATCTGAAACAAAATAGTCGTAACCAGTTTTTGACGATGAGTCTGGGGGGGCCAGTGGCTAACTGGAGCCTGGTAGGCGTGATACTGTTATTTTTCCCACCAGATGATTTAGCGTCTATCATGTTACTGGCCGCGACCACTGGCGTTGCTATTAATGTTTGTATTTTCGAATTGCCCGTCATAAAGCGGGTCCTTGATGGGGCGATGCCTGGTGACGCCCTAACTCAGCGGGTTGTCGAAGTGCGGCATAGCGGGTGGCTATCCAAGTATAGCGGGCTGTTGGTTGGCATGGGGATTTTCTTCAGTATGGGTTTGTTTTAAGCAGCAGGACAAGCTTATAGTTCAGTCTGTGATTACCGCTATATTGATGTGCTGGGGAAGGATGAATTTTCATGGGCTATGAAACGATCAGTATCGAAAAGCAGGGTCAGGTAGACCATTTGTGGTTGGATCGTCCTGAGGCATTAAATGCGATCAATACCCAGATGGTCACTGAATTAAGAGATTATTTTGCTGGCCTTGCTGAGAACAGGGAAACCAGAATAGTCGTCTTTAGAGGCAGAGGTCGAGCTTTTTGTGCTGGCCTGGATATCAAGGCCGCAGTCAGCGGGAATGATCCTGCACCCTTTGGTGGAGGAATGGGATTTCAGGGTTATCTCGCTGAGGTATATGTGAGAATGCGGCGTTGTCCTCAACCGATTATTTCCCTTGTCCAGGGTCCTGCCTGCGGAGGTGGCTTTGCTTTTATGCTGGCCTCTGATATCCGGATTGCAGCAGACAACGCCAGGATGAATGCAGCATTTATTCGTATTGGCCTATCATCCTGTGACATGGGAACGAGCTACTTCCTGCCAAGATTAGTCGGCACTTCTATCGCTTCAGAATTGATGCTGACGGGGCGGTTCATTGATGCTGAGCGAGCGCTCCGCGTTAATCTAGTATCTGAGGTGGTACCAGAAGATAGGCTCGAGATGGCCTTGCAGCCATATCTGAACGAGATGCTGACTACCTCGCCAATGGGGTTGAGACTGACCAAGGAAGGTTTGAATCTGGCGGTAGATGCGGCCAGCCTTGAGGCAGCCATGGCGGTTGAAAATAGAAATCAGCTTCTGTGTTCAAGAACGCAAGATGCCAAAGAGGGCATGGCTGCCTTTGTAGAGAAGCGGTTGCCAGATTATAAGGGGCGATAGGATGAAATTTGGCATTTTTTTTGAACTGTCTGCGCCGCGGCCTTTCTCCAGAGAGATTGAATGGCAGGTCTATCATAATGCTCTGGAACAGTGCAGATTGGCTGATTCATTAGGTTTTGATCACGTCTGGGCGGTAGAACATCATTTTCTAGAAGAATATTCCCATAGTTCCGCACCGGAGGTTTTTCTAGCAGCCGTCGCAGCTCAAACTCAGCGCATCAGAATAGGCCATGGGGCGGTTGTCTGCGTTCCTGAAATGAACCATCCGGTGAGGGTTGCAGAGCGCGCTGCGGCTCTGGACATTATATCTAATGGAAGACTCGAAGTGGGCACTGCCAGGAGCTCTACCTGGACTGAATTAGGTGGATTCGGTGTTAACCCGGATGATACCAAAAAAACCTGGGATGAGTTTGTCCGAGTACTCCCTAAAATGTGGACCCAGGAAGAGTTTTCCTGGCACGGTAAAGGTTTTAGTATGCCGTCGCGCAATGTCTTGCCGAAGCCTTATCAGGATCCTCATCCTCCCCTGTGGGTAACGGTCACCACACCTGGAACCGAATTAGATGCAGCAGACAGGGGGCTGGGCTGCCTGGGTGTGTCATCAGCAGGCTATGAAGAGCAAGAGCGGCGAACTCGCGAATATCATCGTCGTGTTCAGGTCTGTGAGCCGGCAGGCGGATTCATTAATGATCAGGTCCACACCATGAATTTTCTTTATTGTCATGAAGACTACCGGGAAGCGCGTCAGGTAGGGTTACCCATGGTGAATTCTTTTAATGTTGCTAATACCCACCTTTATTGGACTCGGGAGGCCTATCCAACGCGGGCTTACCAGACTTTGGGCAATGCCGGTGCCCATATGAAGCCTAAAAAACCAACGGTAGATGACCCCAGTGTGGCAAAAGGTTTGCCAGAAGGGGTGGGTATTGGCGATCCTGAACATTTGATTCAAACCATAAAAAAATGGGAATCTATTGGTGTAACGGGGATAAATTTCCTGCTCAATGCCATGGAAATGATTCCGCAACAACAGGTCATGGATAGCATGAAACTATTTGCCCGTGAAGTGATGCCGAAATTCCACAGTCCTGCCCAGATTGACGAGGCTGTTTTTACACCGAGCGGCACGACGGCTGCGGGGCGATAATATGCTGGTAGGATGTGCAGATATTGATGCGTTAAAGAAGCATGCTGGGACGATCCCCCGGTTTGTCTCAGAAGAGATTGTTTTTGAAGATACCACCTGCTTTCAGTTAGGCGCCGAGTTAGATAATTCAGCCAGAGAGGCTTTACTGCCAAGTGGATTGCACCCCACCATACCCGCCAGTATGGTTGTACAGGTATTTAATGTCAGGCAATCGACTTGGGGGGCATTTCTACTCGCTGTGATTAGGGTGTCTTGCCGCAGCGGCGTGCGCGCGCGCGGTTTCACGCTCGGTGCCAAGGTGACGACGGCTAGAGCTCGCAAAGGCCTGGAAAGCGCTCTGGGATTGTCTGCCGGGTTAGCAGACATTGAATTACAGGAAACTTATGTGCAGACCAGCGTCGTCGTTGCTCTATCTGGTGTCCAGATTCTAGAGATTCAGGCCCTGGATCCGGAGCCCTTATCTACCAGTGACCTCCAATTTACAGGCACGCTCAACCTTGCTAACACACCCAACGGATTGCGTCTCGTGCAAGTTGAAACTGTTCCCCAACTCAGCCGGGTTGAAAGATTACAGTCGTCCTTTAGTACTTTTCAGGGTGAAAGCTGGGGAAGTTCACTGCTGCAACCCAGGCAGGTAATCGCGTCTACTATTTCCAGGGGTGATTTCCTGATGCCACCTATTCGATTTGTATGTAAGCCTGATGAATTGGCGTTTACAGGTACGGAATCAGTGACATGAGCGTGATGGCAGGCAAGGTCGCCCTGGTGACAGGTGCCGGCAGAGGCGTTGGTCAAGCGACCGCTATACGCCTTGCCAGGGAAGGTGTGCGACTAATAGTCAATGACCTGGATGCGGCCGAGCTTGAAACCACCCTCAATACAATTGCCTCAATAGGTGCTGATGCGACTGGATTTGTCGGCGATGTTTGTGACCCTGCCACGGCGGATGACCTGGTTCAGGTCTGCTTATCGACGTATAACCAGATCGATATCATTGTTAATAATGCAGGTTATATCTGGAATGGGGCTATGCATAACCATACCGATGAGCAATGGCAGGCGATGCTTGAGATTCATGCGACAGCACCTTTTCGTATTCTACGGGCTTTTTCTGAATGGCTTAGGCCTGTAGCAAAAGCAGAGATAGCCAGCTACGGAAGGGCAGTTGCCCGCAAGGTCGTTAATGTCTCGTCGGTGAGTGGTACCACAGGAAGCGCCACCCAGGTTGCCTACGCAACGGGCAAAGCAGCGGTAGTTGGACTTACTAAAACCCTGGCCAAGGAATGGGGCAGGTATAATGTTACCGTTAATGCGGTTGCGTTTGGTCATATCGAAACTCGCCTTACCCAGTCTTATGAACAGGATCCTCCGGCAATCGATGTAATGGGTAGAAAACATAAGGTTGGCCTGGCAGCAGCACAGATTAAAGCCATGGATAAATCTGTGCCTTTGGGCAGGCCTGGAACGGTGGAAGAGGCGGCGGGTGCTATCTATCTGTTGTGTACGCCGGATGCTGATTATATTACTGGACAAGTGTTGACCTGCTCGGGTGGAGCCTGAGAGGTTATTGAGGCCGCTTCTGAGTGTAAAACAATCTGCAGGAGTACCGGTTTTGGAGTGATCAGTTCCATTACAGTCCAACTCCATAGGATTCCGGACTCAGGTTCGCTCAGTGGCCTTTGCTAAAATCAGAACCGCTTGACTGGCGTGCGGGTGCCAGAAGATTTTCACAGCTCAACAATTGAGGTTAGTATGAAAGCATCATTTAATCCGGCTAGTACGCAGACTGGCGAGGCGGGTCAAAGTGCCCACTGTCAGCATCTGGAGCATTCAGAACGCCTGAAAGAGGAACTCTATGAGGTGACTGGCAAGGCCTGGTCCTATGTCGGTAATGGCTTATCGAATCAATCTTTTATTGAAGGCCCTGAAGGCCTGATTGCGATTGACACAGGTGAGAGTATTGAAGAGATGCAACAGGCCCTTGAGGTTATCAGGACCAAGACCCAGGCGCCTGTGGTGGCATGCATTTATACCCATTTTCATTATATTGGTGGTACTCAGGCTATTCTGGCAGAAACTGGTTCATCCGACTTGCCAATTTACGGGCATGCCGGCATCGCTGCTAATATAGAGCGATTTGGTGGCGAAGTAGGCCCACGTGGATCAAGGGGGATGGTGCACCAGTTCGGTATATCATTACCTGGAGAGGGCGCTGATGGCCTGGTAAATATTGGTTTGGGTCGCTTCTATCGTAATCCTGAGCATGCGCCTTTCACGCCTGGTTCTATACCCGTTAGTATTGCCTTTGACGCGCCTTTTACAACCCGCATAGCGGGTCTTGCTGTGGAATTTTACCCAGCGCCTAGCGATGCCACAGACTCTGTGTCCATTTGGTTTCCTGAGTTGAAAATTGCAGTAAATAATCTGCTTTGGCCGGCTTTGTTTAATATTTTTGCCATCCGCGGAGAAGAGTACCGGGATCCTCGAGTATTGCTCAAAGGTCTCGACCAGCTACTTGATTTCAATGCGGAACACCAGATTGCAGCACACGGCCCACCGCTGAGTGGCCAACAGCTGATATCGGATACTATTACGCGATACCGAGATGCCATCCAGTTTATTTTTGATCAGACGGTAAGAGGAGCTAATCGAGGGTTGACGCTTGACGAGTTGATTGAGGCGGTTTCTCTTCCAGAATTGTTTCAATCAGACTTCCATACCCAACAGTTGTATGGCCTGGTTGAACATCATGTTCGGCAGATTTATACCGGTCTGTTTGGTTGGTTTGATGAAGATGAAAGTAAGCTGTTCTCTACTCCACAACCCGAGAAGGCTGCCAAGATGATTAAAGCATTTGGCGGGCTAGATGCGGGTCGGCAGATTTGTGATGAAGCCCTTGAGGAAAAGGATTATCGGTGGTCAATTGAGGTGGCCAGTCAACTAGTGAAGAGCCAGTCCAATGCTGCTGAGGAAGACCGTTTACGGCTGGCTACGGGTTTAAAAGGCGTGGCGTATTCCACCCCCTCGGCTAATGCTCGCAATTGGTGTTTGACCCGGGCACTTGAACTTGAGGGCCAACTTGATCTTTCAAGATTTAGGGTTCATCGCTTCCGAGAGCGAGAGATTCTTAATAGCAGTGCAGGTAGATGGGTTGCTGTGCTAAAGGTGCTTCTGGACCCTGGTCGGGCGGCTGGCAAGGCTGGAAGCATTGGGTTTGAATTCAGTGATGGTAGTAGCGCTGGGCTATGGATTCGTAATCAGGTCGCCGTGCCCTGTAGCTTGGACTGCTGCGACTGCGTGCTTCACGCTGAGCATGCTGACTGGGCTAAATTATTAGCGGGTAAAATGAGTCTGACGGAGTTTCTACTGGCCTGTGATGGCTTAACAGACCAGGGCAGGTCGACTGCCCGCTCACTGTTAGGTTGTTTCGATTTGCCGGGGTTTTCAAGTTGAGGTGGAATCATGTCTGATTTGCCAAGATCAGCCAATCCGTTTAGAGGCAAGATTAACAGGCTGATGGCTGAGGCAGAGCCTTCCAGATTGGCTCTGTCGCAACCGGCTAAAGGTAAACCTAATGTTCTCCTGGTGATGCTCGATGATGTAGGGTTTGGCAGTTGCAGTACTTTTGGTGGACCTATACCGACTCCAGGGGTAGACCGTATTGCAGCCGCTGGCCTCAAGTACAATCAGTTTCATACCACGGCACTTTGTTCGCCAACCCGCGCTGCGCTGCTGACAGGCCGGAACCACCATAGTGTTCACATGGGTGGTATTACGGAAATAGCTAATAGTTTTCCAGCCTATGACAGTGCTATTCCTCTGGAAACTGCGACCATCGCAGAGATTCTGAAATTAAGCGGTTTCTCTACTGGCTGTTTCGGAAAATGGCATTTAACACCGAGCTGGGAGCAGAGCCCGGCGGGTCCTTTTGATCGTTGGCCAACAGGAATGGGCTTTGAACGCTTCTATGGAATTATCGGTGCCGAGGCCAGTCATTGGGAGCCACCAGTCTACGATCAGACCACGCCGGTACAACCGCATTTGGATCGACCCGACTATCATCTAACTGAGGATCTTGCTGACCAGGCCATCAGTTGGATTAAACGGCAAAAGACCTCCGCTCCGGATAAGCCTTTCTTCTGTTATTTTGCGCCTGCTGCCGTCCATGCGCCCCACCATGTCCCCGAGGGGTGGATAAAGCCGTTTGAAGGTATGTTCGATCAGGGCTGGGATACACTTCGTGAAGAAATTTATAGCCGTCAGCTCACTTCAGGGGTCATACCTCCGGGAACTGGGTTAACCTCCCGGCCAGAGCAAATCCCCAGTTGGAATGATTACCCGGACCGGTATAAGCCTGTTGCAAGTCGTTTGATGGAAGTTTTCGCAGGGTTCCTGGCACATACTGACGCGCAGGTTAATCGCCTGCTGACGGTTCTGGATGAGATAAATCAGTTCGATAATACCCTGGTGATTTATCTGACCGGAGATAACGGTGCCTCTGCTGAAGGCACAGTGCATGGCGCCTGGAGCGCACCATCATTTCAGAATGGAGTACATGAGGATCCTGAGTGGTTGCTAGAACACATGGCCGATTTTGGTACGTCGCGCTGTGAGAATCACTTTAATGTCGGTTGGGCCTGGGCTCTGGACTCTCCATTTCAGTGGATGAAGCAGGTCGCCTCACATTTTGGCGGCACGCGTAATGCCCTGGCAGTTTCATGGCCATCTGGCATTGCTGCCAAAAATGAGCTGCGCAGTCATTTTCACCATGTCATTGATTTATTTCCAACCATTCTTGATGTTCTGGAGATTGAAACTCCCAACAAGGTGAATGGTATCAATCAGGAGCCGGTACAAGGGACCAGCATGGTGTACAGCTTTCAAGACAAAGGCTCAGTCAGTCGCAGGAAAACCCAATATTTTGAAATTTTGGGAAACCGAGGCATCTATCACGATGGCTGGATGGCATCGTGCTTTCACGGACGCCTTCCCTGGATCAGGTTTGCAGGTTATGAATTTGATGGTCCACAAGAGGTTTGGGAACTCTATAATATTGCGGAAGACTTTTCTCAGGCTAATGACCTAGCTGCATTGCAACCAGAGCGATTAGCCGAATTGCAGGCTTTGTTTGCGAAAGAGGCAGAACGTTATGGCGTTTATCCTCTGAGAGATGCCTCTGGAAGACGAGGGGGTGAGTTTGCTGTTCCGCATTCATTGGACGGCTATAGGCAGATGACATACAGCCGTGAACACGTGCGAATGCCTGAACACTCTATTATCAATTTAAAAAACACTTCCTATGCGATTACTGCACAGGTGATGATCCCTTGCCAGGACTGTCAGGGCGTTATTGCCTGCCAGGGCGGCAATATGGGTGGGTGGAGCCTGTATGTTGACCAGGCCGGTCTAGCCAGTTTCGTTTATAACTGGTTTGGTCATGAATTTACTTTATTACAGGATACAACCGCGCTGCTTCCCGGTAGTTGTAAGTTGGAAGTGATTTACCAGCATGGTGGTGATTTTGGTGGAGGAGGCGAAGCTGTTCTTCAAGTGAATGGCCAGGTGGTGCATCGGAACGTGATTCCCAGAACAGTCCCGGTAATATTTTCAATGAGCGGAGAAACCTTTGATGTTGGTGTTGATACGGGTTCTCCGGTGGGTCACTACCCACATACTTTCTCGTTTAACGGTGAGATACAGGCGGTGACCCTAAAGCGGTTAACTGAACCTGGGGAAGCCGTAAAAGCGGCTGAAAGGAAGGGCCGGTTTCAGGCAAGCCTTAGCAGCCAGTAAAGATTAACGGTACTTCCTGAAGAAAAGCCTTAAATCTTCAGAAAGTAATTCAGGTTGCTCCAAAGCTGCAAAATGCCCGCCCTTAGGTTGCTCGCTCCAGTGTTGAATGTTGTAGAGTTCATTCGCCCAGGCTCGAGGAGGAAGGTAAAGCTCGCCGGGAAATATTGCGTGCCCGGTGGGTGTTTCTATCCGGCCATCGGTAAACAAATCTGATTTCGTATGACCGGACTCAAAATAAAGGCGCATAGAAGAGGTGATTGATTGACTGACCCAGTAGATCATGATGTTGGTCAATAATTCATCTTTAGAAATGACCGATTCGATATCACCATTACAGTCCATCCAGTGCTGGAATTTTTCAGTGATCCAGGCGGCCAGGCCGACCGGAGAGTCATTGAGACTAAAGCCAAGCGTCTGCGGTTTAGTACTTTGGATCGCCTGGTAGCCCGTCCCTTCCTTCATGCGGGCCCGGCTGGTTGCAAGACGTTTCTTTTCTTTATCGGTGACACCGTCAAAGGGGTCCGGCATAGCGGTGGGATAGGGTGCAAAGATCAGGGTAAGATGCATGGCCTTGACAGCCTGGGGGGCCAACCGAGCCGTCCAGGAACTGACCGCTGAACCCCAGTCGCCACCCTGGACAACATATTGTGGGTAATCCAGTTGTTGCATTAACTCAATATGCTGTAACGCTACTTGTTTTTGATCAAAGCCCTCCGAAGTGGCTGCCTCAGAGAACCCATAACCTGTCAGTGAAGGACAGATCAGGTGAAACGCGTCGCTACTATCACCGCCAAAACGTTCGGGTTGGGTCAGCATGGGAATAATCTTGCTGAATTCGCTGATCGAGCCAGGCCAGCCGTGGGTCATGAGTAGCGGCATGGCATCGTCGTGGCTTGATCTTTGATGAATGAAATGCAATTTTTTGCCCTGAATAGAAGTAGTGAACTGATCAAACTGATTCAACTGGGCTTCTTGTTCCCTCCAGTTGAAACCATGCTGCCAGTACTCAACCAGACTTTTAAGGTAGGTTGAATCCGTGCCATAGCGCCAGGGAGTACCGATCTGGTCCGGCCAGCGGGTATGGGTTAAACGATAGTCAAGATCTTTGAGAACGGCAGAGTCGACATCAATAGAAAATGGCTTAATCATTTTTAGGTCCTGACTCGATTTATAGGATTATCGTGTTTATAGGTCTATTTGCAAAGCGGGCTTGGATTTGCAGTAATGATATCCACTGATGGATAAGAGATCGTGCCTATGCATAAGTTATTTTCGTTAGCGCTATTTTACGGTGTTTCGCTGTTGAGTATGGCTGAAAACGAGCCATCCGCTGTGTTTAGTGCCGACGATGTTTTCAACCTTGAATATGTAGATGCCGTTCAGGTTGCCCCCGATGGTAAACGCGTTCTATATCGCCGTAAAAGTAACGATATCATGACGGACTCGACCCGCAGTTCCATCTGGATACTCGATTTAGGTGCTGATTCTCATCGACCTGTGCTGACCAACTATGCCAACTACAGTTGGGCGAAGTGGTCGCCTGACGGATCTCGTATCGCGTATGTCGTTACAGATAATGGAAGGGCACAGATACAGGTTTACTGGCTTGATACGGGCCGGTCTGCCGTGGTCGCGAGCGTTGCAAAGAAGCCTGCTGATCTGAGTTGGTCTCCGGATAATTTATCCCTGGCTTTTACCATGAAAGTCCCGATTAAAGCCAAGCTACTTGTGAAACCGAGGATTAAACCTGAGCATGCCTCTTGGGCCGAACCGGCCAGGGAGATTTCCAGTGTGCGTTATCAATTTGATGGCCGTGGTATTGTCGCGCCAGAATCCAGGCAGATATTTATTGTACCCGCTGAGGGTGGGACACCACGACAATTAACGTATGGCGCGTACCAGCACGGCGGGCCTTTATCCTGGTCGGTTAACAGTCGTAGTGTCTTGTTTTCTGCAAACAGGCACAAAAACTGGGAATTAGAAACCATTGAGAGTGATTTGTTTCTGGTTGATACAAAGAGTCTGGAGTTGACCCAGGTGACCAATGATCCAGGTGCTGAATCAGCTGGCAGGTTTTCTCCCGATGGTCGATCTATTGTCTATATATCAGAGGAAAACAAAGCGCTTGCCTATCGGCATCGACGACTGAAGGTTCTCTCTTTAGAGGCGGCGGTGGTCCAGGTGCTCCTGGCTGAAGCGGACTTTTCTGTCAGTTCCGCCTTATGGAGCGATGCAGGTCGCAGTATCAGTTTTCAGTATGATCAGAAAGGCAGGCGAAAAATTGGCAGGGTAGATCTGCTTAATCGATTCGAGGAGATCAGCGACCAGGTCGGTGGTACTTCGTTGGGTCGACCCTATTTGAGCGGCGGTTTTCACTACCGTAATGGTACCTATGGTTTTTCCCTGGCGGATGAGGGTAGGCCAGCGGAACTGGGTGTTATCCAAGGCGGCTCCAGCCGGAAAATGACGTCTTTAAATGAAGATGTGTTAGGGCATAAAACCCTGGCAAAGGTGACGCCTTTAACTTACCTTTCCTCTTTGGATAATCAGGTGATCCAGGGCTGGTATCTGACCCCGCCGGATTTTGACCCTACCCAGAAATACCCACTAATTCTGGAAATCCATGGTGGGCCGCATAGTGCTTATGGCGACTTCTTTTCAGCGGAATTACAACTGATGGCAGCGCAGGGGTACATTGTGTTTTATGATAACTATAGGGGTAGTACCTCTTATGGGGCTGAGTTTGCCAGCCTCTTGCAATACAAGTATGCAAGCAGGGATGACTTTACTGACCACATGAGCGGAATTGATGAGATGCTCAAGCTTGGCTTTGTTGATGAAAATAACCTGTTCATTGCTGGTGGTTCTGCAGGCGGCATTGGCGCTGCCTTTGCGATCGGTTTAACTAATCGGTTTAACGCAGCTGTGGCAGCAAAACCGGTGATAAACTGGATCAGTAAGACGCTGACCGCAGATTCCTCGGTGTACCAGATTCGGCATCAGTTTCCGGGCATGCCCTGGCAGCACTTGGACCATTACTGGGCTCGGTCTCCCTTATCACAGATTGCTTCGATTACCACTCCAACCATGATATTAACGGGAGAATTAGATCGGCGTACACCGATATCAGAATCAGAACAATTCTACCAGGCACTAAAGTTGCAGGGTGTTGATAGTGTCATGGTGCGCTTGCCGGATTCATCACATGGTATTGCGGCCAGGCCTTCACGGCTTATTGCAAAGGTGGATTACATACTGGCATGGTTTGAACGTTACCGAAAATCTGCTCCTGGGTTGCCAGACGAACAGGATGGTGTAAAGTGAAATAAACCGTCATGGAGAAGGCTATATGGCAATACAATTTCACAATCCGTTAGGTGTATCAGCAGTCGCTGAGACTGCCTATGAGTTGAGTATTTCGCTCGATGCTGACTCTACCGCCAGCATAGGATTACTGGCAAATGGTTTTCCGGATTCAGAACAGTTCCTTGGTTTGATTGAAGCTGCGTTATTGAAATTCAGTCCGGGTCTGACCATCCGGCGCTATAACAAAGGTAATGCATCGATCCCAGCTGGTGACGGATTGCTGGCTAGTATCTCTGAGGATTGTCAGGGGTTAATAACGGCTTACGGGCATTGAGGCAGTTGCACAACCGGCACCGTGCGTGACGGCATAGCTACTGCTAGGAATGGTATTCCCTCGATTGCCTTGGTGACTGAAGCCTTCTGGCCGCAGGGTGATTTTGTTGCCCAGTCACTGGGAATGCCGGGATTGCCCCGGGTTCAATTACCCCATCCTGTAGCCGGCAGTGGCCAGGTCAACATGCAGGCCATTGCAGAGCAAATGACACCGAAGATCATTGCGGCTTTTGCATCGTGACTGACTTTTTATCAGCACCTGATGAAGCCGCAGCACTCGAGCAATTGCATGCCAGCCATTGCACAGACGGTCTACCCGTGGTTATTCCGACGGATGAACGGGTACAGAGGATGATTTTGCAGTCCAATCTGACAGGCGATCTGCAGTTAGGGGTAATGGGACCAGCTGGTAATGCCGCCACGGTGGAAAAAGTAGCAGTATCAGCTGTTATGGCTGGCTGCCTGCCCGATTATATGCCTATTGTTGTAGCTGCCATCCAGGCCATACTCAAGCCTGAGTTTGACCTCACGGAAATGCAGGCTACGACTCACTGTACGGCACCACTACTGATCGTTAATGGGCCGGCCAGGCTAGAGTGTGGCCCGGTGTCGAGTGGTTTTGGCGCATTAGGACCAGGCCATAGAGCTAATGCCAGTATAGGCAGAGCCTTGCGTCTGGCTATGATCAATATCGGTGGAGGCAGGCCAGGAACGTCCGATATGGCTCTGCTAGGTCATCCTGGTAAGTTCACTTATTGTCTGGCTGAGGATGAGGAATCAAGCCCATTTGAGCCTCTGCATGTCAGTCGAGGCTTTGCCGAACAGGACAGTGTGGTCACTGTTGTTGGTGCTGAAGCGCCTCATTCGGTGATGTTCAGCGGTAATGCCGACCTGCCAGATAATACGTCACGATTATTAGATGTTCTTGCCATTGGGTTAGCTAATGCAGCGACCAATAATGCGGTGCTTGGAGGCGGTGCTGCGACCGTGGTACTCAACCCGGAGCATGCTCTTACTCTAGCCGGGTCCGGTTTCACCAGAGAACAGATTTGTTCAGAATTGTATGATCGGTGCCACTTTCAGATGCCAGCACATAATCCGTTCAGCTCAAAAAAGCGCGGTAAAAAATCTTCAGGTCAGGGTAAACGGTATTGCTTTAACTCACCGGAACAGATTTTGTTGTTGATGGCCGGTGGTAGTGGTCTCTATTCGATGGTGATGCCTTCCTGGTGTGCTGGAGGCCATAAGAATTCGGCTGTCAGTATTGGCTTTGATGCCAATCCCTACTGCGAAATACCAGCCTCTGCTGCCACATCATAAACCCTTATACGGCGATCCCCGTTCCGCAACTGGGATTTTTATTGCTGTGTAGTGGTTTTTCCCCACAACGATACTCGCAAAGGTTTAAGAATTTATTTCATAGGAGAGACCAACTTGATTCCCTATGATTGTAAGGTCGGTCAATCGAGTAATGTTTAAGTCTCCATCGACCGGGTTATTGGTAACTTTAACGAGGAGATTTTTTACAAGCTGAAATCGGTTACGGAGCGAAGTGTGGCGGCTTTACTTTCAGTAATCTATCCAGCCAGAAAGTTGCCATGGCGATTAGACCAGCTATGGACGTTAATACCATCAGGCCTGCTTGAAAATTACCGGTAAGGTCATAGAGCAACCCCAACCCTAATGGGCCGAATACACCACCAATCTCGGCAGCGGTAAAAAACAGGCCGCTGGCAATCCCTGCATACTTGTCATCAATACCCGGGATTTCTATTAATATTAGAATGAGTATGGTCATGATGCTATAGCGTACGATGCCTTGTAGGAGCAGGCCAGTGGTGAGGACGGAAGTGGACTGAAACAGGAGAAGGTAGCTGGAAAATGCTGAACAGAGGCAGAGACAGAAAAGAATCTTGAAACGGCGAGTGGGCGTAGCCAGTCGGGGTATTGTCAATGAGCCCAGGATCCCAATGGCTGTTGGGATAGCCGCCCAGTATCCTGCTTCAATTAGACTCATGCCTGTCAGCTTCAGTAGTTCTGGGAGCCAGTTGTTAAGGGCATGATTAACAGTAAAAATGCCCAGACTCATTAACAGTAACAGCCGAATTGCCGGTAGCCTTATCAAGGCTAGGAAAACCGTCGTCTGCTTTGGTTTGACCGGGCCTATCGACTCGATCTGTGTTGTTTGTAACTGTGAGCTTGATGCAATAACAAACCAGAACAGGCCCGTTACTGAAGAGAAGCCGGCGATGGCGAGCATGATGTTCTGCCACGAGCCTAAGCTGGGCAGTAACACAGAATGAGTTAAAGTAAGGGATACTATTGCACCGATAGCGGGTCCGGTCATATAAATACCCATTGCCAGTCCCCTGGATGGGCCGTCGAACCAACGCGTGATGAGCTTGGGAGCGCCTGCAGAGATAATCGGTCCGCCGATGCCAAAAATCATGACTGCACAGATCATGGACCAGTAATCATTGGAGAATGCTCGTGCCAGCGATGATAAGGCGATAATGAGCGTTCCCAGCGTTAATGCGGTTCTAGGGCTGATGCGATCCAGTATGAATCCGCTGGGGATTGCAAACACGATAAAGGTCAGTTGCCAGGCGCCCAGGATACTACCCATGGCGGTATGGGATATATTCAAGTCTGCTTCAATGAAGGTGATTAATGGCGCCAGACTGGTCGCTGTTAACCCAAAGGCCAGATAGATAAACCAGATAGCAACTAATAGAATCCAGCGATAAATCTTCGAGTCCTCGGTTTATTCGGGCAACTCGACTCTATCATAGAACGTCTTTGCAGGTTTGATTTGGCCTAAGCTGAAACGTGCTATGGTTGAATCCGGTCAAATGGGCTTTGAGTGTGCGCCAGGGTGTTTTTTACGGTTGGAAAATTGTTGCTGCATTATTTGTGGTGATGGCATTCAGTTCCGGGCTGGGATTTTATAATCACTCGATACTGTTGCAGGCTTTAGCTTCGGATAGCCAGTTCTCTGTTGAACAAGCATCCTTTGCAGTTTCAGTCTTCTTTATTGTCAGCGGCTTGGCAGGATTGCTGATGGCGCCGCTTCTTGATCGAATCGATATACGCTGGATCATAATCTCCGGTACTCTGCTGGCCGCTTTGGGGCTTCAGCGGATGGGTTCTGTGCAGACTGTCCTCGAGCTCTATCTAGTCTATATGCTGTTTGGTTTTGGTTTTTCTGCTACTAGTCTGTTACCGACGACAACGTTGCTGGCCAGATGGTTTGTCGTGCATCGAGCTCGGGCATTATCAATAGCCTCTACCGGGTTATCGGTCGGCGGCATCTTGATCACTCCAGCGAGCGCAGTGTTAATTCAGGAAGTAGGTTTAGCGCAGGCGTCAAATTGGCTGGCAGGGCTTTATCTTATCGGCGTGATACCCGTTAGCATCTGGATACTTAGACCTTCTCCGGCATCGATGCAATTGATGCCGGATGGTGCAAACTGGACTGGCAATCAACCGGCAACGGATGGCGTTGGTTTTCAAACTGCGATCAGGGATGTGTTTTTCTGGGGGTTAAATCTGACCTATATTTTTGTCATGGTGGCTCAAGTAGGCGGGATTTCTCACCAATATGGTTTAATTGCAGAGCGGCTCCCTTTACATATTGCACCGGTTGCAATCGCAATAATGCCTGCTTTTAGTATCCTTGGGCGGTTGGCAGGTGGGTTTGTCTTGCAATATTTCCCTACTTTGATGTTCACCTTGTGTATGATGCTGCTGCAAGCATTAGCCTTGTTGGCCCTGGCGTTGAGTTATCAGATTATATGGATTTTCGCAGCTTTGGCTGTTCTTGGTATTGCGGTAGGAAATCTGCTCATGCTGCAACCTTTGATTGTTGCTGAACGCTATGGCACTCGAGATTACAGTCGGCTTTTCTCATGGGCCAATTTATTTACAGTAATAGGCGTTGCCATTGGACCGGGTTTGCTGGGTTGGTTGTATTCGCTATCTTCTTCTTATGAGCGTCCTTACCTGCTAGCGGCAGGTTCAGGCTTTATTGCGATTGGATTGTACTTAGTCAGTATTTATCTGGGTAATACCCGGTTAGCGCTCAGAACGGATTAGAAATACAGGATTAGTGTAAAACCATAGATCTGACCAGGGGTCTTCTCCCGGATCATCCTGACTGGGTTCGAATTCGGCGTTGTTGGAGCCTCGTATTCTGAAATAGGTAGAACCGGAGATGGGTATATTTAATGAAACTGAAATATAGCCTTGCGCATCGACCTGCCAATCATCAGCATAAAACCGGCCGATGACCTTTGTTGAAGGATTATGATTGAGGGGGTTTTGCTTTTTACCAGAGATGAGACCCTGGATGACATCAAAGTGATTCAAGCTGGCGAGCCTGCCTGCAAAGTTGGTACCCTCGGGGTCCTTAACCTTGATTGATAGTTCAATGGTCTGATCAACTTCGTAAAAGAGCGTTTCGCCGATCCCTGCACTGCTGGTTGTAGTTCGTGCTGTGACGAAGATTTCTGATATTAGGTCACCGGTGGTAACAAATATTTTGCCGGAACGAAGGGCGTCGATAATACTGGAATAGGTCTTTTGCGCGTAAACGTACGTTTTTGAATATTCTCCAGGCCAGAAATCAACGCCACCCTCCGTATAATGAACATGGGAATCACTGTTTGCGGTAATCCACCAATGGCGCCCTTCCCCTAGCATGGCGTCCCAGAATCCCCCCAATACAGCTGTCATTTGATCAAACCCTCCCAGGGTAGGAGATCGGCGGTAGTACCCTCTTAGCTGGCTGGATTTTTTTGAGAGGTCTTTTGAAGTTGACAGACTGATTGCCTGATGACCCGGTGCTCCTTCCATCCCGACAGCGATATCAGGTGCGGTATCATTCCAGGCACGCAGTTGCTCTGGTGTATGTAAACCAAACTTGCCAAGATGCGTAGCTGAACGAGATGGATGATGGGCGAAGACCAGGGGGTTGGGATCGATGGATTGCATTTTTGTTAATGCCAGGAGCATCTGCTGCCTGTCGTTTCTGGCCTCATCTGCAGGGTAGATTTCTCGGCTGTCAAATTGGCTCTCAAGGTATAGCAGGTGGTCTGCCTCAGCAGTTGTATGGGGAATGATGATGCTGCTGTGATCGCCTCCTGGAGTATTTAGTTCCAGCCCATAGAATTGGAGCAGTTCTGGCACGACCCGTCGAGAGCGAACAAGTTCCGGATAGGCCAGATCAAAATTTACCTTGCTGTGTTTTGGCCCACCATGGTCTGTGGTGACCATCCAGCTTAAATTATGATATCTGGCCATGAGTGCATTCATTGCCGTTGGGTAAATAGCATCTCCACCTATGATTGGGCTGGGTACGCCAGATTCCATGCTCCAGCCAACGCTATACCTGGAGTGAATGTGATGGTCGCCTGAGAGCCAGCTGGCGGTTTCAACGGGGTTCTCAATCTGCGGTGAAGCCATCTCTGACGATATATTTTTGCTGGCGCAACTCCCTATAGTGAGAATCATGGCAAGTAGGCTGTAAGAGATAGTTTTCATGGTTTGGTTTTTTAACCCATTGTGGTTGGAAGTGATGCTTGTTTAAAGTACTCGCTGTTTATGTCGGCGTTTTCAGTCAGTGTGATGTTCAACTAACAATACAGTAGCCGAGGGCCAAGAGCATCTCACTTTTCGGGGGGCGGTCGCCAGGATGGTCATCTGATCCTAATTCTTGAATAATGCCCTGGTTTCAGGGTTTTTGATTGGAACGGCCCGCTGGCCCCGAGGCTTTGCCTTTTCGAGTGTGCTTGCCAAGGCAATACCAGCTGAGGTATAGGTAAGTATACGGCTGGGGTATAGGTAAATATACGGCTGAGGGTTACGTAAATATACGGCTGGGGTATACGTAAATATACGGCTGAGGATTACGTAAATATGCAGATGAGGGTTACGTAAATATGCAGATGAGCTATACGTAAATTGACGGCTGAGGGGTTATCAGGCCTAGGGAGTATTGTGGATAAGGAATTTGAAGGGAAGGTCGTGCTGATCACTGGAGGTAGTCGAGGATTGGGACGTGCCATGGCGCATGGGTTTGCAGCTAAGGGTGCTAACCTGGCAATTGCAAGTCGCAGTCTGGAATCCTGTGAAAGCACAGCCGATGAGATCAGGGTGCTCGGTGTGCAGGCAGAGGCTTACAGCGTTCACGTCGGTCACTGGGATGAGCTGGATCAGTTGGTTGAGGCTGTCTATGAACGTTTTGGTCGTATCGATGTCTTGATCAACAATGCCGGGATGTCGCCATTGTACGAGTCTCTGGATGTCGTTTCAGAATCTCTGTTTGATAAGGTCGTAGGGGTTAACCTGAAAGGGCCGTTTCGATTAATGGCAAATGTGGGTCAGCGTATGCAGGACAGTGGTGGTGGTTCAATTATAAATGTCAGTAGCACGGCATCGGTATCAGCGAGTCCTAATTCAGAGCCTTATGGTGCCGCCAAAGCGGGCTTAAATGCTCTAACACGGTCGTTCGCGTCGGCTTATGGCCCGGCAGTCAGGGTGAATTGTATTATGGCTGGACCATTTCTCACGGACATCAGTAAAGCCTGGGATATGGAAGCTTTCAAACAGAGAGCCGCTGCTACCATCCCCATGGGAAGAGGCGGAGAGCCTGAGGAAATCGTAGCGGCAGCGCTGTATTTTGCCAGTTCAGCTGCTAGCTTTACTACCGGAGCAATTCTGGCAGTCGATGGTGGGGCTCACTAATCGCTGAGAATTCATGGGTGAGGCAATTGCTTGAGGATTAAATAACGTGATGTTGATATGCTTGGTGACAGATTGTTTTTGCAGAAAGTACAAATAGATTAATACAAGGACTAATGATGAAAGCAGCAGTATTTAGGGAAGTAGGCGCACCGTTGAGTATAGAGGAAGTTTCAATCTCTAAACCGGGTCCCAGGGAAGTGCTAATACGAACGGCGGCAGCTGGAGTGTGTCATAGCGATCTGCACTTTGTTGAGGGTCTCTACCCAGGTCAGACACCGATGGTGCTGGGGCATGAATCAGCCGGGGTTGTTGAGGCGGTTGGAGACAGTGTGACTTATGTGAAGCCGGGTGATCATGTCATCACTTGCTTGTCTGTTTTTTGTGGTCACTGCGAGGATTGCTTAACTGGACATATGTCGTTATGCCAGAACCCGGAAACAAAACGGGGCCAGGATGAGCAGCCGCGCTTATCACAAGATGACGTGTCGGTAACTCAATTCGCTAATTTGTCATCCTTTGCTGAACAGATGCTCGTACATGAACACGCCATCGTCAAGATTAGAGATGATATGCCATTAGACCGGGCTGCATTAATCGGCTGTGGCGTCACTACTGGCGTGGGTAGTGTATTTCACACGGCTAAAGTCCAACCAGGGGCAACAGTGGCAGTGCTGGGTTGTGGCGGTATTGGTCTATCTTGTATCAATGGTGCCGCCCTCGCCGGGGCTGGGCGCATAATCGCCATCGATATGGTTGAGTCAAAACTGGAAATGGCTAAAACCTTCGGTGCAACCGATACCATTAATGGCAGCGATGGCAATGTGGTAGATCAGGTTCGCGAACTGACCGGCGGTGGTGTTCATTACTCTTTCGAAGCGATAGGTCTTAAAGCCACGGCCGAGCAGGCTTTTAGCATGTTGCGGCAAGGTGGTACTGCGACGGTCATCGGTATGATTCCGGTAGGAGTGAAGATTGAGCTTATGGGAAGCGCATTCCTGCAGGAGAAAAAAATTCAGGGATCTATGATGGGCTCGAATAGATTCAGAGTTGATATGCCCAGATTTATCGATTTCTATCTAGCCGGGAAGCTTCATCTTGATGAGATGGTGTCGAAAAGAATTCGTCTTGAAGATATTAATCAGGCCTTTGTTGATATGAAGTCAGGTTCAGTTGCCCGAAGTGTGATTATGTTTGATCACTGATTTGATCGGCGTAGGTGTATACAAGCAGCATTCAGTGGTTGATTCAGGGGGATTTCCTGGTTTAGCGATTGTCTTCTTCGCGAAGTCGGATGCGGCTGGATTTTTCCGGGTATAAACCGACCTTGTTTTTATAAAAGTGCCTGATGGTTTCCATATCAAGGTCGATTTTACCGGTCAGTTTAAACGGTTTGCCGAGCCCCGCTTTGCGGCTTGGGTAATCCAGGTAACCACAGATGATGGGTACCCTGGCAGCCATTGCCAGATGATAAAAACCGGACTTCCAGTGGTCGGTATGGTCACGGGTACCGGCCGGCGGTATGACCAGATTGATTCTGGCATGCTGTTTATATTTAGTAACCAGTTGCTGGACGAGATTGTTGTGTTTACTTCGGTCGACGGCTATGCCTCCAAACCGTTTCATGAAGAAACCCAATGGCTGCCTGAACAGGCTGGCTTTACCAAGCCAATTGATTTTGATGCCTAAATGAGCGGCAGCAGCTATAAGATAAACAAAATCCCAATTACTGGTGTGTGGTGCAGCAATGATAACGGCGCGCGGTACAAGTTGGTTTTCACCTGTGACTGTCCAGCCCATCATGGTCAGGAAAAGGCCAGCAATTTTCCTGATGAGCCACGAATTTTGAGGTGAGTCCATACGCACTAATTCATATTACGATGCCAGAATGTACATCGTTGATAGGGGGTAATCCAGTGGTTAGTCATTTTTGTGGCTAAAACAGGCTTATAGCATCAAATTATCGACTTGACAATGAACCCCTGCGGGGCCAAGTTCATAGAGGTTTTGAGCAAAATGACAGTGCGGACATTTCAAGGGCTTGGAAATGAACACATTAATTAACAAAAGCGTTGTTAACCTATTGGTTATAGTGCTGCTTGCATTTGGCTCGAGGGGATACGCTAGTACATTACTCGAAGATGTAGAAGCTGCAGTTAAGAACCAGAATCTGGAAGCGGTCAACCGGCTTCATGCTGAGCTGACTTTATCGTATGAGGCTTTGCCTGAGCATTTTGCGCTTGCGCTGTCAGAAGCAGAAAAGGTCCCTTTGGCGGCTGAAGGCCTGGATCTGTTATTCCATGAAATGTCTGCCGAGGCGGACGAGTTATTCAGGCAAGGGGATCCTTCAGTAATACAGGTGCAATCAGGTAATGTACAGTTTGTGCAGGAGCTTATTGGACCCAGGCATTGGCTTGCTGCAAAGGCCTTACAAAGTTTCAGCATTTATCTAATGGAATTTGGTCAGCTTGAGCGGGCAGCGATGCTGCTTGATGAGGCCTATGAGATAGCGGTTGAACAACTCGGGGCAGGGCATCCCAGTAGTATAGAAATACTAGTTGGTGGATATTTGATCTCGCTTCGGTCCAGGGATTTCGCAGCAGCCCAGGATATTCTTGGTTCAGGAGTCAGCCAGTATTCGGACGTGTTAGGTATTTCCCATGCACAGTCGATTGCAGCCGCGCTGCGGCAGGTTAATGTATTGATCGCCGCTAACGAGCTGAGCCGGGCCAGACAACTGCAAGGTCAGGTATGCCAGAACCTTGGGCAGTCGCGCGGTATCTGGCATCCCAGTACGTTATCCTGCCGGCACGAAGAGGCTACTTTGCTAGCGCGCCTTGGCCGGGAGGATGAAGCTGAACTTGCCTTTCATGATATTTTAAAGCTCAGTACGCAGGGCCTGGGGGCAGCCAGTACTAAAAGCTTGGAGGCTTTGCTCGAATTAGCAGAACTTGAACGTGGCCGGGGTGATTTCCTTACGGCAAGAAACCGGCTGGACCTGGTATTGCAGCTATCGGAACCGAATAGCAGTTATCAGCTTCTGGCTAAGGATTATCTGGCTCGTGTATTGCGTGATGAAGGCTTGTATCCCGAAGCGATCGACGTGATCAATGACCTGCTCCCTGCTGTAGAAGACTATTGGCAGAAAAAATCGATTAACTATTACACGATATTGCTGGAAAAGGGCCGGTTACAACAAGGTTCCGGATTACTAGCTGAGGCGGAATTGACGTTCCAATTTACTCTCAGGGGATTGCTTGGGGAAATAGGTGAGGAGCATCCTCTCACTATCGTTGCCGGAAGTAACCTGGGTCAGTTATACGAACAGATGGGCTTGTATGATGAGGCGGAGCCCCTGCTTAAAAAAGCGCTTACCCAGTCCGTGGGAGTTCAGGGGGAGAATTCTGTGGAGGCTTCTCGAGCTCGGAATAATTTAGCGCTGTTGTATGAGAGCCAAGGTAATTTCAGGGATGCTGAGACGTTGTATGAACAAAGCTATGATTTATTAACACAGCAATACGGTGCGGATCATAATGAGGCCGTGGCAATCCAGAATAATCTGGCTTTTCTGTACATGATGATGCAGGACTTTGCTCAGGCAGAGGCTAGTTTTTTGAGTGTTGTGGATAGTTGGGCCCAGTCTCTGGGCGTTGACCATCCACGAAGGTTGAAAGCGCTGAATAATCTAGGTCGAGCTCAACTTGGCCAGAATCGATTGGCTGAGGCCGAGCAAACGTTGTTAATGGCGGTTACCCTAAGAAAATCCAAACTAGGGGATCGGCACCCTGACGTAATACGGTCGATGATAGACCTGGGTCGACTCTATTCAGCCCAACTCAGATTGGCAGAAGCTGATGCGCTGACAACCACGGCATTGCAATTATCAGAGGCCGTGCTCGGGGAGCAGCATCCCTATACTTTCGATGCGCTTAATAGTCTTGCTTCGATTAAAAAGAAGCATAATCAGTTAGATGCCGCCATAGAACTCAGCCAAAAGGGTTTTCTACGCAGAAGTGTTTTTTTGGATCGTATGCTTTGGGTGACGGGAGAAAATGCCCGGGAAGGGTATATTCGACTACATCGTCAGGAATTTGACGATTATCTTAGCCTGCTTGTGCAAGCAGGTGGGGAGGAAAACGCCAGGCGAGTATTGGAGGCTAGTCTGCATCGGAAGGGGCTGCTGTTGAAGATTACCTCCCAGATTCAGCAGGTCAGCCGAATGTCCCAGAATCCAGAGCTAGCAGATTTTGCCGTAAAGCTAAGACAAAGCAGGGAGTCTCTGGCATTACTTACGTTGTCTGGTCCAACCACAGATACAGTCGGACAACATGTTCAGATGCTATATGAGCTTGAGCGGGAGGTGAATGAACTGCAAGCGGCCATGGGTAGGGCAAGCGCTCAGTATCGATCGACCATAGCGCCTTTCGACGTGGATAAACTGCAACTGGCCGTGACTGCTGACAAAGCTTTAGTCGATTTTCTCGCCTATAAGACCGATGGCCGGCCTGCCTATTTGGCTTCGGTTTTGGTGAACAAGGCCGGCCGCTACCGGTATCACTTAATCGACTTTCCGGAAGCTACCAAAATCGACAGAGGGATCGTTGAATACCGTGACGTGATACAGGATTTGTCGGTTGAAGATGAGGAATTGTTCGAGTATGGGCAAGATATTTATTCTGCTATCTGGTCGCCCATCGACGCTGTGCTTGAAGGCCTGGATTACGTTTACCTGGTCCCTGATGGCCTGTTGAATATCCTACCTTTTGCTGCCCTGGTGACGCTTGAGGAGGAATACCTGGTGCAGGCAGTTGACCTGCACATATTAACGTCAGGACGAGACTTGATACCTGATCACATCACCGTGGCTGACGGTCGTTATCTTCTATTTGCAGGCCCTGATTACGATACCAGTGAAGTTGTTTCTAACGGGTCGGTAAATGACCCGGAGATCAGGACAGTACCGACTAGTTTGGCCTTACGTGGGGCGGCTGCCGGCTTAAGGGGCTTGAAATTCGTGCCGTTGCCGGGGGCAGAGAAGGAAGGCGAGATTATCGTCACTAAGGCTGCTAGTTATAACATGGCACTGGATAGTTTTACGCAAGCCAAGGCCCAGGAACGTGTTATCAGTGAGCTTAACCAGGTTCCGTCGGTATTGCATATCGCCAGCCACGGGTTTTTTCTTAAGGCGAATGAAACCCTGACCAAAAGGTTACTCAAGCAACAGAGGGGGTCGGCACAGGTTCCGCCACCAGGAGATAATCCGTTATTGCGGGCAGGCCTTGCGTTTGCAGGTATTAATGCGAATGCACCGTATCTAGGGCGCATTGGTACTCAAAACGATGGCATTCTTACTGCGCTTGAAGTTCTTGACCTGAACCTGTCGGGAACCAAACTAGTGGTCTTGTCAGCCTGCGAAACAGGCCTGGGGGAAATACATGAGGGCGAGGGCATATATGGTTTGCGACGGGCTTTTCAGGAGGCCGGTGTGGGTGAGATCGTGAGTTCGCTTTGGGAGGTAAGTGATTCTGGGACACAGGCACTCATGACTGGTTTCTATGACAAGGTGCTAGCTGGGGTGCCACCGAGGGATGCGCTGAGAATGGTACAACTTGAACTGATCGAGTCAGTTGAATGGGGTTATCCTTATGTTTGGGCTTCGTTCATGATGGTGGGAAGCTCGTGATTTCATGTCGTAAAGATTCAGTAAACAGGTGTAAAGATTACATAAATATCAGTATACTCTCATCGGTTAACCGGGAATATTTTATGCATACGATAAAATTTTTGCTTCTCTGCTTACTTATTGCCACGCATCCAGCACTAGCTCAATCCCTGCCAGAGGTGATTGCGTTGACGTTAAAATCCAATCCTGTCATTCAATCTAGTAGCCAAACCGTAAAAGCTGCTGAAGCGATGCGCCGCCAGGCAGTTGCCGGATACTTACCCGTAATTGATCTTACCCTGGCAAGCGGAACTGAGTATTCTGATAACTCCACGACGCGGTCGATGGGGACTTTAGACGATCGCTTTACGCGCACTGATCGCAGTATCAGTATTACGCAGTTGCTCTACGATGGCGCGTCCACGTCAAATTTGGTGAAGCAACAGGAAGCTGTATTGGTGGCAACAGAAGCCAGGCTGGCACAAAATCGTGAAATGACTAGTCTGCAGGCAGTTCAGGCCTATGTTGAACTCATCCGACTCGAAAAGATCGTTGAATTAGCACAGGGCAATCTGCTGTTCCATATAGATACGCTGGACAAAATCAACACGCGATTTGAGACAGGCGTTGGAACTAAAGTGGATGTTGTTCAGACTCAAGGACGTAAAGCGCAGTCTGAGTCGAATCTTCATTTCAGTAAAAATAATGCAATGAATGCCCGGGCTCGGTTTTTTAATATCGTCGGCGAAAATGCCAGGGATTTAGTAATGCCCGAAGAAGGCATTGAATTACCTTTAACGCTTGAACAGGCTATACAGCTTGCCTACGGAAATAATAAGCAGATCCTGGCGGCAGAAGCGGATGTCCAGGCCGCTAAAGCCGCTAATGAACGTACTCGGGCGAATTTTAAACCTCGCTTAGACCTAAAGTTAGGTGCAACTCGAAATGACAATATAGATGGTGTCATGGGTCCCAATGATGACGAAACAGCGGTTGTTAAAATGAGCTACAACCTGTATCGGGGCGGCGCGGACCGAGCTAAAAGAAACGAGGCGCAGGCACGAGAATTTGCTGCCAGAGAAACGCTACGTTCAATCAAGAATCGCGTTGTAGAGGAGATTACTGTCTTCTGGAATGATAATGAAGATATAAAGGCCCGATTAACATTTTTGAAAGCACATGTCGATGCCACTGAAGAGGTGCTTGAGGTCTACAAGGAGCAGTTGACGCTGGGTAAGCGCTCGCTACTGGATGTATTAGATGTCCAGAACGAATTGCTGCGTGCGCAAGCCAGTCATTTATCAGGAGAAATCAATTTGCGATTGGCACAATATCGACTTCTGGCTTCCACTTCCTCACTGCTAACGCACTTCAACCTGCAATAACTTTTGCAGCAGGCTCTCTAACTACCTCTATAATAGGCGAGTTACATTGTCTTGGTTTCGGGCTGACCAGGCTGCGCTGTTGAGTTTCTATGAGCCCAGTCGGACTAGCAGCCGGAAACCTATTTTGTAGTGACTGTCGTTAGAGTTTCCCTGCTGATTCTGGCAAGCCCTTGGTACCAACTAGTCAATATCGTTCTGACGCAGATAGTGGAGAACAATGCTTGAGTCAAAAGCACACATCGGGTAAAAACGGCTGATGATTGGAATTGGTATAGATTTTGGCACGTCTAATTCAAGCGCGGCCTGCTTTGATGGTAAGGAAGTTCGGTTTGTTGACCTGGAAGAGTTGGCTGAGGTTATGCCAACTGCATTGCACCTGAATCAGGCTTTGGTTACCAAGACAGGTCTTGCTGCTATCTCCCAGTATATAGAGGAAAACCAGGATAGAATCGTTGAATTCACCCCAGAGGTTATTGCCCAGTCTGGGTTGGTGACCGGGGAAAAAAACCCTAACGACTCTTCCAGTAAAGCCGAGATCAGGACAGAGAATGTCTATGGTACTGCTGTGATTGATAGGGGTTTGCCCGGGCGGTTATTCCGAGGTATTAAGCGCTTATTGGGCAATCCAGATATAAAACGACTTATGGTGTTTGACCAGCCCTTCAGGTTGGTCGCATTGATTACGCCCATCTTTCTGCATATTCGACAGAGAATGAAAAAAGTGTCCGCAGGTGATCAGCGGAAAGTCGTTGTTGGTCGGCCAATTCTATTTGAAGGATCAAGAGACGGGGCCAATCAACTGGCCTTGGCAAGGCTTGCTGAGGCTGCTGATTATGCGGGTTTTGGTGTTGTTCAGTTTTATCCGGAACCTTTGGCAGCCACAGTCAGTTATTTAACGATGGAAGGTGACCTCAAGCAGGTGATCGAGCAAAATCAGGACCTGACCGAGAAGCAAGGAAGGGCAGTTACTTTTGATTTTGGTGGTGGCACATTGGACATGAGTATCGTTCGCTACTGGGGCCGGCATTTTGAAGTTTTGGCGACTGCGGGAATAGCTTTGGGTGGAGATCATATTGACCAGTTA